>Ga0075433_10000015_pt1 | contig 67749 bp, 72 predicted proteins | sample RhiMethybrSRZTD2_FD_75299 | JGI IMG/M metagenome (GOLD analysis project Ga0075433, IMG submission 75299) | Populus rhizosphere microbial communities from Tennessee, USA - Rhizosphere MetaG P. TD hybrid SRZTD2 | ecosystem: Host-associated > Plants > Roots > Rhizosphere > Soil | place: USA... | reverse complement strand
CTGGCACGCAATTACGGCGAGGCGGAGACCACGTGGACGCTGCAGGCCCAGGTGCAGTACCTCGATCGCTTGCGTCGCGTCACCGCCGACCAGATTCGCGCGGCCGCGCGGACCTACCTGGGCGACGACAACTACGTGCGCGTCCGCTTCGTGCCCGAGGGTGCACGGTGACGCGTCGTCTCCTGCTGGCGGCCCTGATCGTGCTCCTCCTCGCGCCGGCGCCCGCGCTCACGCAGTCGGCCGACGAGGTGCGCCGAACGCGGCTGCCGAATGGCCTCAGCGTGATGGTGCGTCGCAGCGAGGTCGCGCCGGTCGTCGCGGTCTCGCTCCTGGTTCGCATGGGCACGCGCTGGGAGACGCCCGAGACGGCGGGCATCTCGAATTTCGTCCAGGCGGTCATGGTCAAGGGTACGACGCGGCGGAGCGGCGGGGAGCTCGCCGAGACCGTGGCTGGGCTCGGCGGCAAGCTGAGCGCCTCGGGCGACGCCGACTATTCCGAGATCCGCGCCTCCGCGCTGTCGCGCTTCTGGCGCGAGCTGCTCGGCCTCACCGCCGAGCTCGCGCTCGAGCCGAAGTTCGCTCCCGAAGAGGTGGAGCGTGAGCGCAACTTCGTCCTCTCACGTGTGCAACGCCGCCGCGACAATGCGCCGTCGCACGCCTTCGACGAATTCTACGCGCTGCTCTATGGACCCCATCCGTACGGGTTGCCGACGCTCGGAACACCGGAGTCTCTCGCGCGCTTCGATCACGCCGCGGTGGTCGCGCGCTATCGTGCCTTCTATCAGCCGGACCGCATGGTTCTCGCCGTGAGTGGTCAAGTTCCCGTGGACGACGTGCTCGCCGAAGCGCAGCGCCTCTTCGGCGCGCTGCCCGCCCGAAACACCGCGGACCTCGACAAGCCGAATCCGCGGGCCGCCTCGATGGCACCGCGCCGCGTGATCGAGCAGGCGGCCCAGCAAACGCAGATCCTGATGGGCGGGCTCGCGCCGCCCCTCGATCATCCCGATCACGCCGCGGTGAAGGTCCTCTCGACCGTGCTCGGTGGTGGCATGGCCGGGCGTCTCTTCGCCGAGCTGCGCGACAAGCGCGCGCTGGCGTACACCGCGACCTCCTTCTACGAGCCGGTGAAGGAGCCCGGCGCACTGGTGCTCTATCTCGGTACCACGCCGCAAACGGCGGCGCAGGCCGAGCAGGCGTTGCTGGACGAGGTCACGCGCATCAAGCGCGATCCGGTGCCGGACGCCGAGCTCGCGCGCGCGAAGGGTTATTTGCTGGGCCGCTACGCCATGGACCGTCGGACGAGCGAGCGGCTCGCCTGGTATCTCGCGTTCTACGACGTCGAGGGTGTGGGCGCCGACTATCCCGAGCGCTATCGCGCCGCGGTGCAAGCGGTCACCGCCGCGGATGTCCAGCGGGCCGCGCGAACGTACCTCGCCGCACCGGTCACGGTCGTGCTCGGTCCGCGTCCGCCGCGCTGAGCACGCTGCTCGATCGTCTACAGGCGCTGTTCCCCGACGCCTCGCGCACGGCCATGCGCGACTGGCTCGCGTCGGGTCGCGTGCGCGTCGACGGCGTCGTCACACGCCGTGGCGCGACCGAAGTTCAGCCGACGGCGCGGATCAGCCTCGGCCTGGCCGCCCCGACGTTTCCCGCCGCGCTGCGGCTCGTGCACGAGGACGACGATCTGCTGGTCATCGACAAGCCCGCGGGTCTGCTGACCGTGGCCACCGAGCGCGAGCGCGAGCACACGGCCTATCGGATGCTCTTCGAGTACGTCGCGGCCCAGCCGCACGGAGCCTCGCGTCGCGCGAAGCCGCGGCTCTTCATCGTCCACCGCCTCGATCGCGAGACGTCGGGTCTGCTCGTCTTCGCCAAGTCCGCGGCGGTCAAAGCGCGGCTGCAAGCGCAGTTCGCGGCGCGCACCGTCGAGCGCGGCTACGTGGCGGTGGTGGAAGGGCGTGTGCGCGACGACGCGGGCGTGCTGCGCGATCACGTCGTGACGGATCCGACGACGCTGCGCGTGCGCACCGCGCGCGGCGGTCGCGAAGCGATCACCGAGTATCGTGTCCGTGAGCGTCGTGCCCGCTCAACCCTGGTCGAGCTGCGCCTGCGGACCGGACGCCGCGGCCAGATCCGCGCTCAGCTCGCCGCGCTCGGCCATCCCATCGTCGGCGATCGCGTGTTCGGAGCAACGAGCGATCCGCTGCGCCGCGTCTGCCTCCACGCCACCGTGCTCGGCTTCGTCGACGCGCGAGGCCACGCGCGTCGATTCACGAGCCCCCCTCCGTTCTGAACGAACCGCATTGCCAGCCCGCACGGTGTCCAGGGCCGAATGGCCAGCCGTTTGCGCGCGTCTCATCGGGTGACCGCAACACCAGGTGAGATGAGATCAGGAGGTTCGCAAAGATGACAACGCGAACGATATCGGCGATTGCGGGGCTCGGTCTGCTCGCAACGACGCTCGGAGCGTGTAGCACGCTGGCGGGCGCGGGCCTTGGTGCGGGCGCCGGCGCGGCCGTTGGCGCGGGCACCGGCTACGGTGCTGGCAAGGGCGCGCTGATCGGAACGGGTGTGGGCGCCGCGGCCGGCGCCATCTACGGCATCACCAAGAAGTAGGAGTGAGGAGGATGGTCGCGGGGGCCCCAAGCCCCCGCGCCGTCAGGCCTCGAGCTCTTCGCGGCGCGCGCCGCGCGCTTCCTCGGCGGCCTTGATCTCGTCGGCGAACAGTCCCGCGTGCAACGGGCAGGGCGGCTTGTTCTCTTCCACGTACTGACACTCGGTCTGATTGCACTGCACGAAGTAGCCCTGTACCCGCCCGAACCCTCCAGGTCGCTTCAGCCGAATCATCACCGCCTCGGACACCACGGAACACCAGAACTCTCGCGCACGGCCTCGACTCACGCCTCGCGTCTCCTTCCTGACAGCGTCTCCCACCATACGCTTTCCTGCGCGTCGTGACAATGCAAACGGCGGCGCCGGGGCCGCCGATTTGGTGTCGCCAATGCGACGCGAGTTCATATATATTGTGGCGCTAGGTTTCTGAGGTCAATCCGTCCGGGAGGAATGGCTTTGCGTCGCTCGGCGCTGGATCGCATCACTACAGTTGCGTCCGTCGGCGTGCTCGCGCTCGTATTGACGGCCTGCAGCACGTTCTCCGGCGGCGCACCCATCGAGCCCGCGATCGTCATCGGACCGCCGACCACGATCGAGGCGGCGCTGCCGCCCGACGGCGAGGTTGGAGCCGCGCCGACGGCGACGGCGCCCGACGCCTCGCGGTCGCTGGTCGCCGCCGCGCCGACCGCCTCGGATGCCGCCATCGACGATGCGCAGCCGGCACCGGAGATCGCGGCGCTCGCCGACGGCATGGCGCAGGCGCGTCAGCCCGGCGCGGACACGGACATGGAGCCCGAGGAATACGACCCGTGGGAAGGCTGGAACGAGCCGATGTTCAACTTCAATCGAAAGGTCGACCAGTACGTCCTCAAGCCGGTCGCGAAGGGCTACAACTTCGTGGTGCCGGACGAGATCCAGATCATGATCTCCAACGGGTTCGACAACATCTCGTTCGTGCCGCGGCTCGTGAACAGCGTGCTGCAGGGCAAGATGCTCGGTGCCGGCCGCGAGCTGAGCCGCTTCCTGATCAACAGCACGGCCGGTGTCGGCGGTCTCTTCGATCCGGCGAAGGACGTCTTCGGCATCCTGAAGAGCCGCGAGGATTTCGGCCAGACGCTCGGCGTATGGGGCGTCGGACCCGGCCCCTACGTGATCATGCCCTTCCTGGAGCCGCTGACCGTTCGCGACGGCGTCGGCAAGGCCGTTGACGCCGCGATGGACCCTCTGGCGTACTTCCTGCCGCTCATCTGGGATCGGCTCGCCATGAAGGTGGGCGACATCGTCAACGAGCGTTCACTGAACCTGGATCTCTTCCAGGGCTTCGAAGAGAGCGTGATCGACATGTACAGCGCCGTCCGTCACGCGTATCTGCAGCGCCGCCTCCGCCTCATCCGCGAATAGCGACGACGAGGAATCTCCGGCGTGGGGTGGCGAAGCTGGGCCGCCGGCGGCACGGCGATCGGGCTGGCTCTGCTCGGGGTGGGGCTGGCCATGTACGGCTCCCGAGCCCTGGCCGCGTCCGAGAGCGAACGGAACGTCCAGACGGGTCGCGCCCTCTTCTCCACCCACTGCGCGACCTGCCACGGTGACAGCGGCCGCGGCGACGGCGCCTCCGCCGCGGGTTTTGGCACCCGGCCCGCCGACCTCACCGATGGGCGTCTGATGAACGGCTTGCCCGACGAATTTCTGGTGAGCGTGATCACGCACGGGGGACCGGCGCAGGGGCTCGCGCCGACGATGCCGCCGTTCGACCGCACGCTCAGTGCCGACCAGATCCGCGCCGTCGTCACCTTCGTCCGCACGCTCGCGCGGCCGGAGTATCGTGGCGGACCGACGACGCTGGTGCGGCCGCCACACGCGCCGCGGCAGCCGATCTTCTTCAACCACGTCATCCACGCCGGCTCGTTCCAGATCCCGTGTCAGTACTGCCACGCCGACGCGCGCCGGTCCGAGTACGCGGGGCTGCCCTCGGTCGAGCGCTGTCTCGGCTGCCACAAGATCATCGGCGTCGCCGACAATCCCGAGATCGGCAAGATCCACGAGTACGCGCGCCGCGGCGTCCCAATTCCGTGGGTGCGCATCTTCAAGGTGCCCGAGTTCACCCAGTTTCCGCACAAACCGCACGTGCGCGCAGAGGTCGCCTGCCAGACCTGCCACGGTCCGATCGAGCGCATGCCCGTGGTCGGTGGCGATATCGGGCCTGCCATCACCGACGATCTGACGCGTCTGATCGGGTTGAATCCGCCGCAGCGTCCGTTCACGATGGGCTGGTGCGTCGAGTGTCACCGCCGCGAGAACGCGGCGCGCGCGATGCACGCGCCGCTCGACTGCATCGCCTGCCACCACTGAGACGCGTGCGCGCGCGGACGTCGCGCCGGGCGCTCATGCGGACGGAGATCCTCACCACCGCCGCGGAGCTGTTCCGCGCGCGGGGATATCGCGCCACGACACTGGACGATCTGGCGCGCCGGCTCGGCATCTCGAAGGCGACCGTGTACGGCCACTTCCACTCGAAGGAAGATTTGCTCGCGGCGATCTTCCACCGGACCATGACGCTCGCGGAGGCGGGCCTCGCAGCGATCCGGGCGAGCCGGCTGCCTCCGGCCGAGCAGCTGCGCGAGGTGATCCGCCATCACGTCCGGCTCGTCGTCGCCGAGCGCGCGTTCCTCACGGTGTTCTTCAGCGAGGAGAGCAGTCTGCCCGCACGACTGCAACGCGACATCGTGCGTCGCAAAGCACGCTACGACGGCGCGGTGCGCCGGATCGTCGAGCGCGCGGCGCGGGCGGGCGAGATTCGGGCCTCCGAGCCGCGGCTGCTCGTGCTCGCGCTGCTCGGCATGTCCAACTGGGTGTATCGCTGGTATCACCCTGGTCGCGGGCGCGCGTGGGATGCCGACACCATCGCCGACGCCTTCATCGATCTCGTCGAGCGCGGGTATCTAGCGACGCCGGCTGCTCATGGTCGCGAAGTGGGTCGACGTCTCGAGCGGCTGGAGGGAGAGATCCGGGCGCTACGGCCGCTGCTACGCGGAGCCAACCGAGGCTGACGCGGTCCTAATCAGCTTTGAAGTACTTCGCCGCGGGATGGTGGAACACGAGCGCCGACACCGAGGCCTCCGGATCCATCATGAACCCCTCGGTGAGGTGCACGCCGATCGTGGTGTCAGGCCGCAGCAGCCGCCAGAGCGTGGCCTGATCGGCGAGGTCGGGACACGCCGGATACCCGAACGAGACGCGGATGCCGCGGTAGCGCCCCTTGATCCGGTCGGCGACGGTGACCTCCGGCGGATCGGGAAATCCCCAGAGCGTGCGCAGCCGCGCGTGCAGCATCTCCGCGAACGCTTCGGCGGATTCGATTGCGAGGGCCTGGAGCGCGTGCGAGCGTAGATACACGCCCTGCTCCTTCCAGCGCGCGGCAAGCTCGCGGACGCCGGCGCCGCACGTCACCGCGAACAGCGCGACCCAGTCGTCGGCGTCATCACGCACGTAGTCGGCCAGGCACAGCCGCTCGCCGGCCGGCTGTCGCGGGAACGTGAAGCGCGCGACCTCGCTCGCGTCGGCTCCGAAGAGCCGGATCGTCTCGCCGTCCGAGCGAGCGCGGAACCAGCGGTGTACGCCGTCGGCGCGCAAGAGACCATCGCGAATCGCCTCCGCCTTCAGCGCCTCGACGACGTCATGCAGCTCGCGCGCCTTCGGGTCGCCGTCCTCGAGCAGCCGCGACACGAGGCCGCGCAGTCCCATGTGCTTGCCGTACAGCATCTGGAGATTCAGGTACGGATAGATCTGGGCGAGCGGCACCTGGCGCAGCAGGTGTGATTCGAGGTCGGGCGGCGCGGGCGGATCGACTCGCGGAATGTCGGCCTTGGCCCGTGTCGGCGGCGTCGCCGGCCGCGGCGCCTCGGCCGTGACAGCGCCCGCAAGCGCCGCCTGCTCTGCGCGCACGCGCTCGACGAGTCGATCTCTCGTGGGCGCCGCGAACAGCTGATTGGCGAGGTCGAGCCCCTCCATCGCGTCCTTGGCATAGACCGTGAGCCCGCCGTACTCGGCAGCGATGCGCGTGGCCGTGAACTTCTTGGTGAGCGCCGCGCCGCCCACGAAGAGCGGGATCTCGATGCCGGCCGCCTTGAGATCCTGCGCGGTCACGACCATCTGCTGCGCCGACTTCACGAGGAGGCCGGACAGCCCCAGCGCGTCCGGCTTGTGCGTGTGGTAGGCGGCGATCAGATCTTCGGGCGGCACCTTGATCCCGAGGTTGATCACGCGGTAGCCGTTGTTGCCGAAGATGATCTCAACGAGGTTCTTGCCGATATCGTGCACGTCGCCCTTGACGGTGGCCAGCACGATCACGCCACGCATGGCGGCGTCGGCCTTTTCCATGTGCGGCTCGAGATGCGCCACCGCCGCCTTCATCGCCTCGGCAGACTGCAGCACCTCGGCGACGATCAGCTGGTTGTCGTTGAACAGGCGTCCAACCTCGTCCATGCCCCGCATCAGCGGGCCGTTGATGATGTCGAGTGGCGCCGTCTCGCGTAGCTTCTCGTCGAGATCCTCGAGCAGGCCGTCGCGGCTGCCTTCGACGATGTAGCGCGCGAGGCGCGCGTCCAGCGGCAACGCGTCGCGGGCGACCGGCGCTTTCACGCGATCGCGGAAGTGGGCGGCGAAGGCGGCCACCGGGTCTGCGCCGCGGTTGTACAGCAGATCCTCCGCGAGCCGGCGCTCCTCCTCGGGAATGGACGGATAGCGCTCGAGCCGCTCGGTGTTGATGATCGCGTAGTCGAGACCCGCCTTCGTGCAGTGATAGAGGAAGACGCCGTTCAGGACTTCGCGGCCTGCCGCGGGCAGCCCGAACGAGACGTTCGAGATTCCCAGGATGGTTTTGCACTCCGGGAACCGTGCTTTGATCGCGCGCAGCCCCTCGATGGTCTCGACGGCCGAGCCGATGTAGTTCGCGTCGCCCGTGCCGACGGGGAAGACGAGCGGATCGAAGATCACGTCGCGCGCGGGTATGCCGTATTTCCGCGTGAGCAGCTCGTACGACCGCTCGGCGATCTCGAGCTTGCGCGCGCGGCTGACCGCCATGCCCTGCTGCTTGTTCTCGTCGATGCACCCCACCACCGTGGCCGCCCCGTACGTGCGCAGCAGCGGCGCCACGCGCTCGAAGCGCTCCTCACCGTCCTCGAGGTTGATCGAGTTCACGATCGCCTTGCCCTGGCAGTGGCGCAGGGCCAGCTCGATGACGGCGGCGTCGGTGGAGTCGATCATGAGCGGCACCTTCACGCGCCGGGTCAGCTCGCGCATGAAGCGGTCCATGTCCGCCGTCTCGTCGCGGTCCGGGTTGGCGAGGCACACGTCGAGCACCTGTGCGGAGGCGCGCACTTGCGCGCGGCCGACCTCGGCCGCGTCATCGAAGCGGTCGGCGACGACCAGCTCTTTGAACTTGCGCGAGCCGATGACGTTGGTGCGTTCGCCGACGAAGATCGGTCGATTGTCGTCGGCGGGGTAGAGCACCTCGATCCCGCTCACGGCCTGCGGCTCTGCGATAGCCGGGCGCCGCGGCGCCTTGCCGGCGACCAGGCGCGCGATCGCGCGGATGTGCTCGGCGGTCGTCCCGCAGCAGCCGCCGACGAAGTTGACCCAACGCTCGTCGACGAAGCGCGCGAGCTTCTGCGCGAGACTCTGCGGCGTCTCCCCGTACTGGCCGCGCTCGTCGGGCAGGCCCGCGTTCGGATAGACGCTCGTCCAGCAGGTCGCGAGCGTCGCGAGCGAGCGGAGATGATCGGTCATGAACTCCGGACCGGTCGCGCAATTGAGCCCGATCGAGAACAGGCCGAGATGCTGCAGAGAAACGTACAATGCCTCGACGCTCTGGCCGGCGAGCATCGTGCCCATGGGCTCGATCGTCGCGCTCACCATCAGCGGCACGTCCTCGCGTCCCGCTGCGCGCTGCGCGCGGCGTACACCGAGCGCAGCGGCCTTGACGTTCAGGGTGTCTTGCGCCGTCTCGAGCAGCAACGCGTCGACACCACCGGCGAGCAGGCCGGCGGCCTGAACCTCGTAGCCGGCGGTGACTTCGTCGAAGCTCACGTTGCGCGTGACCGTGATCGAGCGCGTGGACGGTCCCATGGCGCCGATCACGAACCGATCGCGGGCGGCCTCGCGCGCCAGGCGCGCGGCGGCCAGACACAACGCGTGCGCCTGATCCGCCAGGCCGTACTCGCCGAGCACGTACGGCGCGCAGCCGAACGTGTTCGTGGATACGAGGTCGGCGCCGGCGTCGAGATAGGCGGCGTGGATGCCGCGGATGACGTCCGGCCGCGTGACGTTCAGGTGTTCGTTGCAGCCTTCGTAGCGCTCGCCGCCGAAGTCGGCGGCGCCCAGCCCCGCGGCCTGGATCATTGTGCCCATGGCGCCGTCGAGCACCAGGATCCGCTCCGCCAGAGCACGCGCCAAGGGCGTCATCTCAACCATAGTAACGTACGCGGTTGAGGCCGCCGGCCGCTCATCCCCAGATCCTGGCGCCGACCCTGGTCGAGCTGCTCGGCTGTCCGCCCGTTGCTGGCATGAGCGGCGAGAGTCTGCTGACACCCGGAGAGCGGGTATAGTAATACCGCCCATGACGCCTGCCCCTCTCGCGCTCGACGGCATCCGCGTCGTAGATCTCTCCCGAGTCCTGGCCGGGCCGTATTGCGGCGCGCTGCTCGGCGACCTCGGCGCGGATGTCATCAAGGTCGAGGATCCCGGTGTCGGTGACGAATCGCGCACGTGGCCCCCGCACAAGGAAGGGGAGTCGGCGGGCTATCTGGTCAACAACCGAAACAAGCGCGGCATCGGCGTCAACCTCAAGACTCCAGACGGCGTCGCGTTGGTCCGGCGGTTGGCCGGGGCGGCCGACGTTCTCATCGAGAACTTCCGGACCGGCACGATGGAAGAGTTCGGCCTCGGCTACGACGTTCTCTCACGCGACAATCCGCGCCTCGTCTACTGCTCGGTGTCGGCGTTCGGCCGTACGGGCCCCCGGGCGGACTCGGCGGGCTACGAGGCGTTGATGCAGGCCTTCAGCGGGATCATGTCGATCACCGGCGAGCCCGGGGGCGCGCCGGTGCGCTGCGGCGTGTCCTTCCTCGACCTCACCACGGGAATTCTCTGCGCGTTCGGCGTGCTGGCGGCGCTGCAGCTGCGCGAGCGGACGGGCCGAGGGCAGCGCGTCGATGGCTCGCTGCTCGAGACAGCGCTCGGATTGCTGAACTTCCAGGCCGAGGGGTTTCTGCTCGCGGGCACCGTGCCCAAGGCCCTCGGCTCCGCGCACCCGTCGCTGTCACCCTATCGGAACTTTCGCTGCCGCGATGACCAGTGGGTGTTCATCGCGGGCGCAAACGATCGGCTATGGCGGCGCCTCGCCACGGCGCTCGGGCTTGGGGACATGGCCGACGATCCGCGCTTCGCCACCAACATCGAGCGAGTGAAGCACCGCGTGGAGCTCGAGCGACGTGTCGGCGACGCCATTGCCGCGCACGACCGAGAGCCCTTGCTGAAGCTGCTCGAGAAGGCGGACGTGCCCGCTACGCCTGTGAACACCGTCGATCAGGTGCTCAACGACGCCCAGACCGCCACCCGCCCGACGATTCGACGCGTTGCGCATCCCAAGCTCGGGGACATCCCGATCGTCGGTATGCCGGTGTCGTTCTCGGCCATGAAACCGGACGTGCGGCGCCACGCGCCGATGCGGGGCGAGCACACGGAGGAGATTTTGGCGGAGTGTGGCTACGACGGCTCGCAGATCGCGGACCTGAAAGCGCGCAACGTCGTCGCATAGGTGCGACGTGAACCGCGTCGCGCTCGCTGTATTGCTCGTGCTGGCGACCGCGCCGTCGGCCGCGGCCGGGCTGTTTCGGTGGACCGCCGCCGATGGCGCCGTCCACTACACGAGTGATCTCGAGTCCGTCCCCGAGGCGTATCGGGCGGTGGCCGTCGATGTCGGTGCACCGCTACCGCGCGCCGAAGGTCCAGCGCCCGCGCCTTCGGGTACCGTCCTGTCTTTCACGGGCGGCGCCCCGGTGGTCGTCCAGGCCCGTCTCAATGGGGTTCCGCTGAGTCTGCTGCTCGACACGGGCGCTGATCGCACGGTGATCGCGCCCGCGGCGGTCGCGCGTGCCGGCATCGATCTGGCGACCGGATCCGAGGTACGAATCAGCGGCGTCACCGGCTCGGCCGGGGCGACAATGGTGGCGGTGCCGCAACTCGAAGTGGCGGGCGCGCGCGTCGGGCCCTTGTCGGTGATCGTTCACCCTATTCCGACCGATTCGCTCGACGGCCTGCTGGGCAGGGACGTGCTGGACGCGTTCACGATCACGTTCGATGCGGCGGCCGGGCAGGTCACGCTCGTGCCGCGATGAGTCCAATAGGCTTACCACCTAACCTGGGAACAAGGTTTCCGTCGTCGATGAACTTCCGTCGTGTAGTTTCGCGTCTGGCATGTGGTCGGACCGTTGAGCGTTCCGGCACTGTTGTTGCTCTATTTCCGGGCGTCCGGACTCCCGGATGCTTCACGATCTCGATCTCGGAGGGGCACCGCATGCGCACGATCCCAACGCCCCCGTGGGCGTTGCTGTTGGCCGGTGGAGATGGACGTCGCCTCAGGGCACTGACGCGGCAGATCGCCGGCGATCCCCGCCCCAAGCAATTCTGCGACATCCTGGATGGCGAGACGCTGCTGGACCGCACCCGCCGACGCGCGGAGCTCGTCGCACGACCGGATCAGCATGTGATCGTGGTCAGCCGCCCGCACGAACCCTACTATCGTGGCCTGGCCAGCGACCTCGCGCCCGACCGTCTCGTCGTGCAGCCGCGCAACGTCGGCACGGCCGCCGGGATCATTTATCCGCTGCTGCGGATCCGGCAGTTGGCTGGTGACGTGCCGGTCGCGGTCTTTCCCTCCGACCACTACGTGTCGGACGACAGCCCGTTCGTGACCGCCGTCGCGCACGCGGTGGCGGTGGTGCGCGCGCGGCCGCGTTTCGTCGTGCTGCTCGGCGTGGAGGCCAGCGCGCCCGAGACCGAATACGGCTGGATCGATCCTGACCCCGTTCCGCTTCCGCTGTGCGGTGAGCCGGCGTTCCCGATCAGGCGCTTCTGGGAAAAGCCCTCGCTCCGCCTGGCCGAGCGGCTGTTCGAGCGCGGCGCGCTCTGGAACAGCTTCGTCATGGTCGGGTGGGTGGACGCCTTCCTCGGGCTCACGCGCCGCGTGGCGCCCGATCTCCTCGCTGCCTTTGACCCGCTGCGGCTCGCGATCGGCGGCCCGGGCGAACCGGAGGCGGCCGAGCGCGTCTACGCGGCGCTCGAGTCCAGTGGCTTCTCCGAACGTGTCCTCGTACCCGGCACGGATGACCTCCTCACGGTCCGCCTCAAGAGCGTGGACTGGAGCGACTGGGGCCATCCGCAGCGCGTCATGGCGACGGTACGGCGGACCGGATGGCGGCCGGCATGGCTCAACCGCGTGGAGCTGGCCTCGGCGGGCTAGCGCGAGTGGGCGGCAGCATCGGACCGATTCTCGTCGTCGAGGACGACTCCGATACCCGCCGCGCCCTCGGCGAGCTGCTCACCCTTCTGTTCCCCGGGTCGCGCGTGCTGATGGCGGAGTCGGGGGAGGCCGCTCTCGAGCTGATTCGCCGTACCCGTCCGCGCGTGGTGATCCTGGATCTCCACCTCGGTGGCATCCACGGCTTCGACTTCGCCGCGCGCGTGGCCGCAATGGCGGACGGCCGACAGCCCGCCATCGTCGCATTGACCGGCGATGCGAGCCCGGATACGGTGAGGAGGGCCGAGGCCGCCGGATTCGCTGCGTTCCTACGCAAGCCTGCCGCTGCGGACGTTCTGGAGACGGTGCTCCGGCCGATCTTGGAACACTAGTCGATAGCCGGAGGCTGACCGTGGAGCTGAGAGGCCGAACCGCCGTCGTCACCGGCGGCGCCAGCGGGATCGGGCGCGCGCTGATCCGTCGCTTCGCGCGCGACGGCGCCAACGTGGTAATTGCCGACGTCGATGAGCCGGGTATGGCCGCGGTCGTCGGCGAAGCCGAGCGACTGAGCGTCAAGGCGATCGCGGTGCGCACGGACGTGACCCAGCTTTCCCAGGTCGAGGCCCTCGCGGCGCGCGCGTTCGACGCCTTCGGCGCCGTCCACGTGCTGTGCAACAACGCCGGCGTCGCCGCCTGGGGTGGCCTCGAGTCGGCGACCCATCGCGACTGGCAATGGGTGCTCGGCGTGAACCTCTGGGGCGTCATCCACGGCATCGAAGCGTTCGTGCCGCGGATGATCGCGCGCGGCGAGCCCGCTCATATCGTGAACACCGCCTCGATGGCCGGCCTCATCGCGAGCAAGGGCCTCGGTGTGTACAACACATCGAAATACGCCGTGGTCGGGCTGTCGGAGACGCTCGCGAAGGATCTCCGGTCGTATCGCATCGGCGTGTCGGTGCTCTGCCCGCTCGGGGTGCAGACGCGAATTCGGGACTCCGAGCGCAATCGTCCGGCCGCGCTGCGCAACGAGGGTACGGAGTCGGCCACGCCGGTCGAGCTGATCGGCCGCTCGCTCTCGCCCGAAGCCGTCGCCGACATGGTGCTCGCTGCCGTCCACGCCAACGAGCTGTACGTGATCACACACGAAGAGAGCCTCGAGCCGCTGCGCCGCCGCTTCGAACGCATGGAGCGCTCGATCCTCGACCGCCGGCGCTGAGCGCTCCCGTCTGGATCGCGGACGCCGCGGGATTGGCGGCGACGGCGGGTACGCTCGCCGCGGCGCCCGAGGTGTCGCTCGACACCGAGGGCGACAGCCTGCATCACTATCCCGAGCGACTCGCGCTCGTGCAGCTCGCCACTCCGAATGGCGTCTGGCTCATCGATCCGCTGGCGCTGCCCGATCTCAGCCCGCTGGCGACGATCTTCGCCGCGCCGGTGCCCGTGGTCGTCGTGCACGCGGGCGACAACGATCTCGCGCACCTCAAGCGGCGATACGGCTTTGCGTTCCGTTCGATCTTCGATACGTCGATTGCCGCGCGCTTTCTCGGCGGGACTGCGCTGGGCCTCGACACGCTGCTCGAGACATGGCTCGGAGTCACGCTGCCGCCCTCGCGCCAGCGCGACGACTGGTCGATGCGGCCGCTGACCGGGCCGCAGGTCGAGTACGCGGCGGCCGATGTCCGCCATCTGTTCGCGCTCAGGGAGCGCCTGACGACGGAGCTGCGCGCGCGGGATCGCCTGCACTGGGTCGAGGAAGAGTGCGCCGCGCTCGCCGCGCAGATCATGCCGGAGCGCGTCGTCGATCCCGACGCGTATCTCGGCGTCAAGGGGGCCCGTGAGCTCTCGCAACGCGGACTCGCAATCCTGCGTGAGCTCTGGACGCTGCGCGAATCGCTCGCGCGCGCCACGGATCGGCCGCCGTTCAAGATTCTGTCCGAGGAAATTCTGTTAGCCATCGCCCGCGCCGCACCGCGCGACACGGCGTCGCTCGCGACTCTGCCGGGTGTGACGCCGCGTGTGCTCGGCCGCTGGGGGCCAGCGCTCGCCGGAGCAGTCGAACGCGCACTCGCGCTGTCCGACGCTGACTTGCCGCAGTGGCCCCATCGTCCGCGCCCGCGCATCCCGGGCGCGGTCAGTCGGCGGGTCGATGTGCTGCGCAAGTGGCGCGCGGGCGCCGCGCAGCGCTTCGGCCTCGATCCCGGCGTGCTGCTGTCCAATCGCGTCATCGGCCAGATCGCCGAGGCTGCGCCGCGCACCGTCGAGCAGCTCGCCGCCGTCGAAGGGGTGCGGCGCTGGCGGGCGGACGCGTTCGGCGCCGAAATCATTGCGGCCCTCGGCAGCCCGTGAGAGGCTGAGCGCTCGTATGGACTGGCAAGCCAATCTCGTGAACGATGATGCCGGCCTCACGCGCATTCTGCGCGAGACCCGCACGATCGCGGTGCTCGGTGCCAAGGGCGAGCCCGCGCAGCCCGCGTTCTATGTGCCGGCCTACTTGAAAGCGCACGGCTATCGCGTGCTGCCGGTCAATCCGACGCGGATGGGCGAGCGCATCTTCGGCGAGCCAGTCGTGGCCACGCTGGCGGATTTGGGCCAGGCGCCCGACGTCGTCGAAGTATTTCGACGCCCGCAGTACTTGCAGGCGCACGCGACGGAGATCGTGCGGCTGCCGTGGACGCCACCGGTCGTGTGGTTTCAGCTCGGCATCCGTGACGATACCGCGGCGGAGATGCTCGCGCGCGCCGGCATCCGCGTCGTGCAGGACCGCTGCATGATGCCGGAGCACAAACGATTACTGGGCGCAGCATAGTCACGACGGTGTAAGGGCAACAGAGCATGGCTGGCGAATACGCGTTCGTGATGAAAGACCTCCGTAAGGTGGTCCCGCCCAAGCGCGAGATCCTGCGTGGCATCTATCTGTCGTTCTTCCATGGCGCGAAGATCGGCGTGCTCGGCGCCAACGGCGCCGGCAAATCGTCGCTGCTTCGGATCATGGCTGGTGTCGACCGCGACTTTCTCGGCGAGGCATTCCCCGCCGACGGCTTGCGGATCGGCTATCTGCCGCAGGAGCCGCAGCTCGACGCGAAGAAGGACGTGCGCGGTAACGTCGAGGATGGCGTCGCCGAGACGCGCGCGCTGCTGACGCGCTTCGAGGAGGTCTCCGCCAAGCTCGGCGAGCCGCTGTCGGACACGGAGATGGAAAAGCTGCTCGAGGAACAGGCGCGGTTGCAGGATCGCATCGACGCCGCCAACGCCTGGGATCTCGACCGGACGGTGGAGCTCGCGATGGACGCGCTGCGCGTGCCGGCAGGTGACGCGGACGTCAGCAAGATCTCCGGAGGCGAGCGTCGCCGGGTCGCGCTGTGCCGGTTGTTGCTGTCGCGTCCCGACATGCTGCTGCTGGACGAGCCGACGAACCATCTCGACGCCGAGTCCGTGGCGTGGCTCGAGCGGTTCCTCGACGATTATCCCGGCACCGTCGTGGCGATCACCCACGATCGCTACTTCCTGGACAACGTCGCGAAGTGGATTCTCGAGCTCGACCGCGGCCACGGCATTCCGTGGGAGGGCAACTACAGCTCCTGGCTCGAGCAGAAGGAGCGCCGGCTCGCCCAGGAGGAGAAGGCGGATGCCGCGCGCCAGCGCACCCTAGCCCGCGAGCTGGAGTGGGTGCGCATGGCGCCGCGAGCGCGCCAGGCCAAGAGCAAGGCTCGGCTGGCGGCGTACGACACGCTGCTGAGCGAGTCGTTCGAGCAGCGGGCGCAGAAGCTCGAGATCGCCATCCCGAACGGGCCGCGCCTGGGCGACGTCGTCGTCGAGACGGACCATCTCAGCAAGGCGTACGGCGACCGCGTGCTCATCGACGATCTGTCGTTCAAGCTGCCGCGCGGCGGCATCGTCGGTGTGATCGGGCCGAACGGCGCGGGGAAGACGACACTCTTCCGCATGATCCTGGAACAGGAGCGCCCGGACAAAGGCGCGCTGCGCGTGGGTGAGACGGTCAAGCTCGCCTACGTCGACCAGAGTCGCGACGCGCTCGACGGAAAGAAGACCGTCTGGGAAGAAATCTCCGGCGGTCTCGATCTCATGACCGTGGCCGGCCGCAGCATGCAATCACGCGCGTACGTCGCGTCGTTCAACTTCAAGGGGTCGGATCAGCAGAAGCGCGTGGGCGAGCTGTCGGGCGGCGAGCGCAACCGGCTGCACCTGGCCAAGGTGCTGACGGCCGGCGGCAACCTGCTGCTGCTCGACGAGCCGACGAACGATCTCGACGTCGACACGCTGCGCGCACTCGAAGACGCGCTGCTCGACTTCGCTGGCTGCGCGGTGATCATCAGCCACGATCGGTGGTTCCTCGATCGCATCGCCACGCACATGCTCGCGTTCGAGGACGACGGCCGCGTCGTGTGGTTCGAGGGGAACTACCAGGACTACGAGGCCGATCGCAAGCGGCGACTCGGCTCGGAAGCCGAACGACCGCATCGCTTGCGGTTCAAGAAGCTGCCTACCGCGTGACACAAGAACGTTCCCGCGGGAACGTTTTCCATCAATCCCAGCCCGCGGCCTGACTCGCCGGCGCACCCGCGCCGCGCTGGTGAGACGGCGGGCTACGTGCTCCTCACCCGCGGCGGCGCCATCATCCGCCGCGCGGCTTAGCCGCGAAGACGAGCACGTTCTCACCTTCGCGACGCACCCGCTGCAGACGCACGCTGTCGAAACGTCGGCGCAGCATCCGGGCGAGCGCACCGGCATCGCCGCGGCGATGGCGGTTGATGACCAGCGTGCCGTCGTTGGCGACCAGCGGGATCACCGCCTCCACCACCGGACGCGAACGGTCCATATCCGCGTAGGCGGCATCTTCCATGATGAAATCAAAGCGGCGGCCGGCATCGTGCAGCGCGGCGGCAACCGTCTCGGCGTCGCCGCAGTAAAACTCCATCGGGCCGAGATCGGCGAGGCCGAACCAGCGCTGCGCGACGTCGAGGATCACGGCATCGCGCTCGATCGCAGTCACCAGGCGCGGCGTCGTCAACCGATGGATCAGGTGCGCCTGCGTACCGCCGCCGAGTCCGACCAGCAACACGCTCGGCTCCGGCGGAAAGCGAACCGAGGCCACGCCATGCCACCAGTATTCGCGCTCGATGGCGGACCAGTCGCCATTGAGCGGGTAGACAGACAGGATGGCGCCGCCGACAATCAGGCGACGCTCGTGCCGATAATCCACGACGCGGATGCGACCGGACAGCGCCGACCAGCCGATGTGCGCCGTGGTCGAGCGTCGCGCCCGTCCCATCGAGCGGGACGTCAGCGGGGCGCCATACGAATCGCGCCGTCGAGCCGGATCGTCTCGCCGTTGAGCATCACGTTCGTGATGATGTGGCAGGCGAGGGCGGCGTACTCCTCGGGCTGGCCGAGGCGCTGCGGAAAGGGCACTTGCTTGGCCAGCGACGCGCGCACCGGCTCGGGTAGCGTGCCCAGCAGCGGCGTCTCGAAGATCCCCGGCGCGATCGTCACGACGCGGATGCCGAGCTCGGCGAGGTCGCGCGCGACGGGCAGCGTCATGCCGACGATGCCACCCTTGGATGCCGAGTACGCGGCCTGACCGATCTGACCATCGAACGCGGCGACGGACGCCGTGTTGATGACGACGCCGCGCTCGCCGTCGCGGCTCGGCGCGTTCTGCGCCATGTGCGCCGATGTGAGGCGGATGCAATTGAACGTGCCGATCAAGTTGACGTTGATGACGCGCGTGAACTCCTCAAGTTTGGCGGGGCCCGACTTGCCCAGCGTCTTCATCGCGGTCCCGATGCCCGCGCAGTTCACCAACACGTTGATGGCGCCGAGCCGCGCGCGCGCGGCGTCGAGCGCCGCGGCGACCTCGTCGGCGCTCGTCACGTCGCCCGGCGTGAACACCGCCGCGTCGCCGAGCGATTTAGCCACATCCGCGCCAGGCGAGGCCGGACGATCGAGAAGCGCGACGCGCGCGCCGGCGCCGACGAGCTTCGCCGCGGTGGCGCGGCCGAGGCCAGAGGCGCCGCCGGTGACGACGGCACGAACGGATGCGAGCTCCATGGACGATCCTCCCGGCCGTAATGGTATCCTCGAACTCGATATCCATGCGCACGCCTTACAGACCGGCCGCACGGCGCCGGATCCTCTGCGTGTATCCGGTGTATGCGCGGTCCTTCGGCACCTTTCAGTACGCCTATCCATTCTTCGGTGGCCGCGTGCGCGCCTTCATGCCGCCTCAGGGGCTGCTCGCGGTGGCCGCGTACCTGCCGGAATCGTGGGAGGTGCGCTTCGTCGATGAGAACTCACGCACGGCGACGGACGACGACTTCCGATGGGCCGATGCGGTGTTCGTCTCCGGCATGCACGTGCAGCGCCCGCGGATCCACGACGTCATCGCGCGCGCGCACGCACACGGCCGGCCCGTTGTGCTCGGCGGTCCGTCGGTGTCTGGCTGTCCCGAGTACTATCCCGACGCCGACGTGCTCCACATCGGCGAGCTCGGCGACGCGACCGATCGGCTGATCGAGTACCTCGATGGCCACGGCGGCCGCCCGCGCGAGCAGCTGCGCTTCGAGACGGACGAGCGGCTGCCGCTCGCGAGCTTTCCAGTCCCCGCGTACCACATGCTGCCGCTCCGCGAGTACTTCATCGCGAACATCCAGTTCTCGAGCGGGTGCCCGTACTCGTGCGAGTTCTGCGACATTCCGGCGCTGTACGGGCGCAACCCGCGGCTGAAGACGCCGGAGCAGATCTGCCGAGAGCTCGATCTGATCGCGGATGCCGGCTGCACGTCCGTGTATTTCGTCGACGACAACTTCATCGGCAATCAGAAGGCGGCGCTCGAGCTGCTGCCGCACCTCGTCGCGTGGCAGCAGCGTCGCCGGTATCCGGTGCGTTTCGCGTGCGAGGCCACGCTGAACATTGCGAAGAACGAGCGCGTGCTGGCGCTGATGCGCGACGCCGGGTTCATCACGGTATTTTGCGGGATCGAAACGCCCGAGCCGCAGGCGCTTCGCTTCATGTCGAAAGATCAGAATCTCCGCATGCCGATCCTCGAGGCCGTCGAGCGCCTGAATGCCCACGGGCTCGAAGTGGTCTCGGGCATCATCCTGGGGCTGGACACCGATACGCTCGAGACGGCCGAGCACATCATGGAGTTCATCCACGAGTCCCGCATCCCGCTGCTGACCATCAACGTCCTGTATGCGCTACCCAAGACGCCGCTCTGGCGACGGCTGGAGGCGGAGGGACGACTCGTGCCCGAGATGGGGCGCGAGTCCAATATCGCGTTCCGACTGCCGTACGACACGGTGATCGACATGTGGCGCCGCTGCATCATGACCGCCTACGAGCCCGACGCCGTGTACGCGCGGTACGCCCACCAGGTGGCGCACACGTATGCGCGACGTCTGCACTATCCGTCGAACCCGCAGCGTGCGTCCTGGGACAACATACGGATGGGTGTCGGCATCCTGGCGCGACTGTTCTGGAATGTCGGAGTACGCGGCGACTATCGCCGCACGTTCTGGAAGATGGCGTGGCCAGCCCTCCGGGCCGGCAACATTGAGTCGCTCATCCAAACGGCGGTGGTCAGTCACCACCTGATTCAGTACACGCGGGACTGCGTTCGGGGGCTGGGCGAGTGCTCGTTCTATGCTCCGGGCGCCGCCCCAGCGGTGCCGCAGACCGGCGCCTCACAGGCGGCGGCGGTCTAGCGAATCCGGGCTACGCCGCTTCGCCGGTGTGCGCCCAAAAATCGTCGTCGCGCTCGGGCTGCGTCAGACGCGGCGGTAGCTTCTTCCGATGGAAGAAGTCGCACATGATCTTGTTGGCGACGGCCCAATCGTCACCATAGACGCAGTGATGATGTGGGCACAGGCCCGCGTCTCCCGACAGCTGCAAGCCGCACGAAGCGCAAAGGCTCATGCGCATATACGAAAGCGAATGACATGCCAACCCCGAATTCACGCTTGGCGACGGAACGTGAATGCCTTAGAGTGGCAAAGCTCGCTCCGGTCAGAAAATTTACGAAAGGGAATTCCTGCATGCGCCTCATCCTCTGGGTCGCGTTCTTTGTCATCTCGAATCTGCTTGGGATCGAAGCGTTCAAAGCAGCGGTCACGCTACCGTCCGACGAGCGCCTGCTGCCCTGCCTGCTGACGTTCCCGCTGATCGGTCTCACCGCGCTCAGCGCCACACGCGTCCTCGAGGCGTGGCGTGGCCGCGGCGACGAGTAACTTCTACAATTCCGCTTCCCTCCTTTCGCGTCATCGTGGCATCTGGTGTGCAACCATCGCCATGGTGTGAGGCGCGCGGTTCCTCGTGCGCCGGCGAAAGGAGTCACCGATGGACATTCTGCTGTGGATCGTGTTCGGCCTCGTGGTCGGGCTGGTCGCCAAGCTGATCATGCCCGGCAACGATCCGGGCGGGATCATCCTGACGATCGTGCTCGGCATCGTAGGCGCGATGCTCGGCGGTTGGCTCGGTCGCGTGCTAGGCCTCTACCGTGAAGGCGAGGCGGCCGGATTCATCATGGCCGTCGTCGGCGCGGTCATCGTGCTGGGCATCTACCGCCTCGTGCTGCCGGGTCGCACTCGCGTGTAGGGACGAGGGGGGCCTCGCGGCCCCCCAACCCTGCGCAGCGTCTACAACAGGTCGCGAATCAGCCTCTACAACAGGTCGCGAATCGGCAGCGCCAGCGTCTCCAGCAGCTTCGCCGTGATTCCGCGCTTCTTCCACTCCTGCAGCGTGATCGGTCGCGAGCGCGTCAGGTCCTCGTTGAACGCGGCCTCGAGCCGCTGCGCCACGTCGCGGTTGTAGACGATCACGTTCAGCTCGTCGTTGACGGCGAACGAGCGGTTGTCCAGATTCGTGCTCCCTACCGTCGCCCACACACCGTCGATGACCATCGTCTTGCTGTGCAAGAGCGCCGGTGCGTATTCGTAAATCTGGATGCCCGCTCGCAGCAAATCACCGAACTGGCGGCGGCTCGCCTGCCGGACGATGTTGTGATCGATGGCGCCCGGCACCAGGACGAGCACGCGCACGTCGCGCCGCCGCGCGGCCAGGAGCGCGTCGCGCATCCGCTTGTCGATGACGAAATAGGGGTTCGTGATGTGGATCGAGCGCTGCGCGGAGTTCACCGCGAGCAAGAACGTCGTGTACATCGCGAAGCTGCCGGCGGCGGGAGAGCTCTTCACCACCTGCGCGTAGACATCCCCCGCGGGCGAGATGGGGCGCGGAAAGTACGGCTCGCCGCCCAGCACGACGCCGGTCGCCTCCAGCCAGTTCTCGACGAATGCGGCCTGCAGATATTCCACCGCTGGGCCCTGCACGCGAATGTCCGTATCACGCCAATGGTGCTCGGTCCGGCCGTTGCCCATCCACTTGCGGCTGACGCCCGAGCCGCCCGTGAAGCCGATCCGACCATCCACGACGAGGATTCGCCGGTGATTGCGGTTGCTGTAGCGGCCGAAGACGTACTGGGTGAGAGGACGGAACCACGCGACGTGACAGCCCGAGCGCGACATCATCTCGCTGTACTCCTGCGGCATGCTCAGGGTGCCGAAGGCGTCCAGCAGCACGTTCACGCCGACGCCCGCGCGACAGCGTTCGGCCATCGCCTCGGCCAGATCCCGGGAGATCGGGCCATCCTCGTAAAAGTATTGCGCATAGGTGATGGTGGATTGCGCGCCGCGGATCGCCTCCAGCATTGCCGGAAAGATCTGCTCGCCGTTGAACAGGAGATCGGCGCGGTTGCCGCCCACGATCGGCGCCGTCGCATACGCCTCGAGGGTTGGAAAGAACGATGGCTCGCCCAGCGTCAGCGAGGGAAGGGCGATGTGCGGATAAACCCGCCCACACCCAGCGGTTGAAAGCAGAACGAAGACGACGGCCCAGAGCGGGAGCGATCGGCGCCTCGACATCGCGCGTACCTTGTCTGGTTGGCCGCGAACGCGTCGCGGGAAGGGATTGCGCGTCACCGTCGCCCCCGCAGCCGGTGGCGCATCAATTGCTGGCTTTCAGCATACCGCCATGCTGGAAGGAATGCTGCTGATGCTCCTGGCCCTCGGTGGCAGCAACGGGTCGCCCGCGGCCGCGATGCCGTCACAGACGAGGCCCGATCCGGTCGTCGGTATCTGGCGGGGAACGTGGACGACGCAGGGCGCTGCCGATCCCGTTCACGTGGAAGCCATCGTCACGCCGCCGTCCAAGGAAGGCCAACTGCTAGCGCTCGTCGCAACCGGCGTCGGTCGTCTGCGCCACATCACTCGCGTCATTGGCCGGGTCGAGGCGGACGGCGCGCGTTTCACGTTACCCGGCGGCGGTAGCCTGCGGCTTGCCGCCGGCTCGGCCTCACGACTGATCGGCGTCGTCAAGGGCGGGGCCGTGGGTGGGCCCATGCCTGGAGACGGCACTCTGGAGTTGGCCCGAGTCCGCCGGTGATCCAGCTCTTCCGGGTCAGGGGCATCCCGGTGCGCATCGACGCCGGATGGCTGCTGATCTTCGGTCTTGTCACGTGGAGTCTCGCGGCGGGGTACTTCCCACACGTGTTGCCGGCGCGATCGACGGTCACGTATTGGCTTCAGGGCGTCGTGGCCGCGCTGCTTCTCTTCGGATCCGTGTTCCTGCACGAGCTGTCCCACGCGCTCGCCGCAGTGGATCAGGGCGTGCCCGTCGGCGGCATCACCCTGCACGTCTTCGGTGGTGTTTCGCAGCTGGACGCCGAGCCGCCGACGCCTCGCGCCGAGATGCTGATCGCGGTCGTCGGACCGCTCACGAGCTTCGCGATCGGCGGTTTGTGTCTCATCGCGGACCGAACAGTGGCCGGGTCGCCGACATTCCACGCGCTGGCCCGCTACCTCGCGGCGATCAACGTCATGGTCGGAGTCTTCAATCTCATTCCAGGGTTTCCGCTCGACGGCGGCCGCATCTTGAGAGCGGCGCTGTGGTGGTGGACCGAACGTCTCGGCTACGCCACGCGGATCGCGAGCGCATGCGGTACGGCGGTCGCGGTGCTGTTGATCGCTGTCGGCGCGCTGCGCGCCCTCATGGGCGATATCGTCGGCGGTCTCTGGCTGGTGCTGATCGGCCTGTTCCTGCAGCAGGCGGCCCGCTCGTCGTGGGAGCTCATGCGAGTGCGCGCACGCCTCGAGCGCGTCCGTGTCCAGGACGTCATGACGCGCGCGCCGCTGGTCGCCGATCTCGTAGCGCCCCTCGCCGAGGCCGGGGCTGCGCTGGGCCCCGAGCAGGTCGTGCATCCCAGCGACTCTGCGTGGACGGCCTTTCTCAAGCTCGGCCGTGTACGCGGCGGCGATGTCCCGGTCGTCGAGGGCGATGCCCTCGTCGGCGTCGTCACGCAGCGCGCGCTGCACGCGGCGCTGAGCGCGGGCGATGATGCCGCGGACGTTGCGCGGCGCGCTGCGTGAAAACACTCGTCGCGCTCGTCGCACTCACCTCTGCGCTGTTCGGCGCCGCGGGCGCCTTGCCGTTGGTGCTCGAGGCACGACTGGCCGCGCTGGCGCCCGGCGGCCTCGCCGTCAACGGCCTGCACTACAACCCGCTCACTGGCCGCCTGACATTGCACGGCGTCAGTGCCCACGACGGGTCCGGCCGCGAGATCTTCCGTGCCGACGAAGTGGAAGCGACGGCGCCGCTCGCGGATTTGTTCGCGGACGCGGCGCTCACGCTGGAGCGCGTTCGCGTCGTCGCGCCCCGGCTGGTGATCGCTCAGGCGCCGGCGCTGACGCTGGTGAGCCTCGGCGCGGGATTCGCGGCGGCGCCCGTGAGCGTCAACGGCATCGCGGTGAGTGACGGCAACCTCATCGTCGAAGAGCCGGGTCGGCGCGCTCTCGTCGCGCGCGATCTGACGGCCAGCGCCGATCGACTGAGCGGCATCGGCGAATCCGACGCGGCGTTTGCGGTGGAGACGGCGCTGTACGGCGCAAGCGTCCGGATCACGGGCCAGCCGGTCGGTGGTCGCGCATACGCGCTCCGCGTTCGGGCACGAGGACTCGATGCCGCGGCACTGCTCGAAGATTTCCCGCAGCTGCTCGCGGGAGCGGGAATCCGTTTGGCGAAAGGCCGCGCAGACGTCGACGCGACGCTGATCGTCGCCGGCTCACGCGTGCTCGCCTCGGGGCAACTGCGGCTTGACCGGCTCGTCGCGCGGTTCGCAGAGCCACGCACCGCGCCGTTCACGGCGTCGGCGCTGATCATCGCCGTCGATCGCTGGGACGTCGCCGCGGGCACCGGACGGATCTCGCGCCTCGAGCTGCAACGACCCGCGCTCACACTCGACCGCGGGATGCCGGGCGCACTCAGCAGGCTCGTCGGCTGGTTGTCAGATCCTGACGTCGCGCTTCGTCGACTGCGGATCGTCGACGGCACCTTGCGTCTTGCCGGAGGAGCGGAGCCGATCACACTGCGAGGGCTCACGTTCGGCCTGCAGTCGGCCGCTGAGACCGGTCCGCGCGCAGGGTTCGTACTCAGTGCGCGTGCGGGTCTCGGTCCCGGTGGTGGGCGTCTGACGCTCGACGGCTCGCTCTCGCGCGATTTTCAGCGTGCTGAAGGCGCGGTGCGGGCGATCGGCGTCACGGTCCAGGGCTGTGGCCTTGAGGACGTCAGCATGCCGCTGCCGGGGCAGGCATCACCGCGCGCGGTGCTCACGGCGCTCGCCTCGGTCTGCGGGCCGCAGTGGACGAACTGATTGGGGGCCGACGTTCGGGGCGCCACGGCTTGCCGGGGCGCCCCTCTGTTGCCTGTTACTTCTTCGAGTCGGTCGACTTTGCCTTCGTATCGGACGACGACGGCGCGCTCGTGCTCGGCGAGGCTGCGGGGCTGGTGCTCGACGATCCGGAGGACGTCTTTTCGACGCCGAGCTTCGACGCCGTCTCGGTGTCCAGACGACCGGTCGCCTTCAAGCCCTGCTTCTGCTGATAGTCACGCAGCGCGGCCTTGGTCTTGGGACCCATCTTGCCGTCGATCGGGCCCGGATCGAGCCCCTGATCCTTGAGTGCCTGCTGCGCCGCTTTCACCTGCCCGGTGTTCGCCGCCATCCCGGCGCCGCCCCGCGCGCCACCCTTCGACGACTTCATGTCCGACGACTTCATCGTGTCAGACGACGTGCTGCCCGATGAGGTTTGCGCCTGCGCGAGCGGCGGAGCCGCCGCCAGCGCGAGGGCGACGACCAGCGCCATTGCGCCCCTCGATATCCTCATTGCTCTCCCCTCCTGCCTACTCTGCGGTGTTTCTGAACATCGCCGCGCCCGGCCTCAACTGGCCTGGCGACGGTCCGCCACCGACTTGCGCAAGTCATGCGCGACCGGGGGCGCTTCGACCCGCGCGACTCTCGGCAGCGTCACTGGACGGCCGTCGCGCGCGGAACGGTAGATGGCTTCGATGATGCGGACGTCCGTGAGCCCTTCGACGCCGGACGGCTCGGGGACGGAATCCTGGAGGACGGCCCTGGAGAAATGCGTCAGCTCCGCGGCCACCGCGTCGACAGGCTCGAACATCATCTCTTCGCGTTGGCCTCCGCGGACGAGCTCGAGCGTCGAGGGACTAGACGGGTCGTATGCGCCGTTGACGCGGATCGAACCCTCGTCGCCGAAGATCGTCAGCACCGACGTCGGCTCCTCGCCGAACGAGGTGTGTAGATGGGCCAGCCGGTCGTCCGGGAAGCGGATGAGCGCGACCGCACTCTCGTCCACGTCGCCGCCGTAGCGTCGCGTCATGCGCGCCGTCATCGCCATGACTTGCGCGGGCTCGGCATCGAAGAGCGTACGCGCGACGAAGATCACCGCGGCGCCGAGGTCGTACACGGTGCCGCCGCCGTGACGGCGCTGCAGGCGGACGTCCTCGGGATCCTGCACGCGAATCGTGGCGTCGCTGCTGAAGGTCTTCGGCGCGCCGATGGAACCGCCGCGGATAAGCTCGACGAGCTTGCGATACGGGGAATGCGCCTGCACGTGATACGCGATCATGAGCTTCACGCGATTGGTCTGACACGTACGCAGCATGCGGCGGCATTCGTCGGCCATCACGGCCATCGGTCGTTCGCAGATGATGTGAACACCGGCACGCGCAGCCTCCACCGCGTAATCGCAGTGCAGTGAATTGGGCAGCGCGAGATAGACGGCCTGGACGTCCTCGCGCTGGAGCGATTGTCGAAATTCATCGTAGTGGTAACCGGCTGCGCGATGCTCTTGCGCCAGCGCCTGTGCGCGCGTGCGGTCGGCCGAAACGATGGCTGCCAGCCGTGTCTCTTCCCCCGCTCGCGCGAAGGCCGGCAGCAGCGCGCGCTCAACCAGCGGCCCTGCGCCGACGACGGCGTAGCCGATCTGCTTGGCCATGACCCTCTCCAGCTGTGTTTTTTGATCGCACAGGGGTGCAAGCGCGAGGCCATGGAATTTCGGCGGGATACGTAACTGCGAGACTCTTCACACCCCGTATATGGGGGGTCATGTTCCTTGAGCCCGCGACATCTGGCGGCTTGCGGCCCACTCAACTCGTGTTTAGCCTTTGACCCATGACGCGGACTTCTTGGGTACGCCCGGGGACGATCACTGAGATCGTCGGTGAGCTTTCATCGGGCCGAACCAGTCTGATGCTGTCGTGCCTGCGCGAGGTCACCGCGGGTGGAGGCACGGCGGCGCTCGTCGACGCCGACGGTGCATTCGATCCCGCTTCCGCCGTCCGGGCCGGTGTCGCGCTCTCGCGTTTGCTGTGGGTGCGCTGTGGCGGACGTCGCGGAGCGGCGCTGGTCGCGACCGATCTGCTGGCACGCTGTCCAGGCTTTGGCCTCGTCGTTCTCGACGCGGGGGAGACCTCCCCGCGCGTGACGCTCGGCGTCGCGTTTCGTCTGCGCCAGGCGGCACGACGCGCCGGTGTCGCCGTGCTGCTCGTTGGCCGGCGGCGCGTCGCAGGCGCCGGGGCGACGCTGGCCGTGCGGACCTCACGGGATGCGCTCGCCTGGGCGGGATCGCGGCGTGCACCGACGCGGCTGGCGGGCATGAGCACGCGGGTGCACGTAGTCCGCAGTCAGGGTGCGTCCCGCGTGTCGGCCGGCGTCGGCGACCTGGACGAACGCCGGTGGTGGACGGCATGAGCGGCGTGGCGTGTGTGTGGGTCGAGGCGTTCGCGGCCGCGGCGGCGGAGCGTGCCGAGCCCGCGCTGCGCGAGCAGCCGATGGCCGTTGTCACGGGCGCGCCGCCCGCGACGCGTATCGTCGAGGTCAACGCCACGGCGCGCGAGCGAAGTGTTCGCGCGGGGATTCCCGAGGCCGAAGCAGTCGCGCGTTGTCCCGAATTGATTCGCCGTCCGACATCGCCGACGTCTGTGGACGCGGCGCGGCGTGCCTTGCTCGATGCATGTTATGGCGTCTCGCCGCGGCTGGAAGACGTCGCTCCGGGCCTCGTGTACATCGACCTCGCGGGACTCGGCCGGTTGATCGGCAGCGGCGCAGCGGTCGCCGATCGGCTCCAGCGCGCGGCGCGCGCGGTCGGCTTGCCCGCGCGCGTCGGTGTCGCCGGCACGCGCGCCGCCGCGCGCATTGCCGCACGCGCCGGACTCGGTGTCGTCCCTGCGGGGGACGAGGCTCGGGCTCTCGCGCCCGTGCCCATCAGTGCGCTCGAATGGTCGGAAGAAATCGTCACGGCACTCGCACGCTGGGGCGTGGCGACGCTCGGAGAGCTTGCCGCACTCCCACGGTCTGGCCTGGCCGCACGGCTCGGCGCGGCTGGCCTCGCCGCCCACGATCTCGCCCGCGGGGCAGAGGACCGCGCCCCGTGGCGATCGTGGACACCGCCCCCATTTTGGGAAGAAGCGCAGGAACTCGACTGGGAGCTCCACGAGCTCGCTCCGCTGATGAATGTCCTCGGCCGCGTCGTGGAGCGACTGACGGCTCGCCTCTCCGCGGCTCATCTCGTCGCAGACGCGCTCGAGGTACGGCTGGCGCTCACCGGAGGCGCTCACCACGCGCGGACGCTGGTCTTGGCGTGTCCTATGGACGCGCCGCGGCCACTGCTGACGCTGCTGGAGCACGATCTCGCCGCTCGCCCGCCCGTTGGCCCGGTCACGGCCGTATCGGTCCAGGCCACCGCGATTCCGCGCCGCGCCGTCGCCGGCACGCTGGGACGGATGGCGCCGCCGGCGGAGCGCGATCTCGCGACAGTCCTTGCGCGGCTCGTGACGCTGGTCGGGACCGATGCGGTCGGCGCGGTTGCGCTCGCGGATTCCCACCGACCCGACGCGTTCGTGGCGGCACGGCTGGAGACCGAAACCGCTCCGGTCTCTGATGAGGTCGCCGGCGATTCTGTGCTGGCCTTGCGTCGGCTCCGTCCGCGGCGACGCGTGAGCGTCGCCGTCGACGCCGAGCGACGACCGGTGATCGTGGGTGGCGCGCTTGCACACGAGGCTCGCGTGCTCGGATGCGCCGGGCCGTGGCGGGTGTCCGGAGAGTGGTGGGATGCGGACGCCTGGGGCCGCGACGAATGGGACGTCGCGCTCTCCGACGGCGCCGTCTGCCGCCTCGCCCGCGACCTCCGCTCCGACGTCTGGTATCTCGACGGAGTCTATGACTGATACTCGGCGACCATCGCGTCCCGCCGAGCTGCGGGCGTGGGCAGCGGGCCCTCCCGCGAGACCCGTGTTTCGGGTATCGCGTCGGCCCCGGCTAGGAATCGGTGCACGTTTACAGGCGCACCGTATTGTCGATTTGCGTGGTCGAGCGGGGGGGCCCGCTGCCCGCGCTCGCCGCTCGACGAGGCCGTGATGTTCGTCGAGCTACACGCCCAGTCCGCGTTCACGTTTCTCGAAGGCGCCGAGCAACCTGAGGCGCTCGTGACGGAAGCAGCGCGGCGCGGCATGTCCGCGCTGGCACTCGTCGATCGCGATGGCGTGTACGGCGCGCCGCGCTTTCATCGCGCCGCCGTCGATGCCGGCATTCGACCGCTGGTCGGCAGCGAGCTGACGCTCGCCGGTGGCGCACGCTTGCCGGTGCTCGTCGAGGATCGCGAAGGGTGGCAGAACCTCTGCGCATTGATCACGCGTGCCAAGCTCGGCGCCCCGAAAGGCAAAGCGGCGATCACGCTCGAGGATCTCGAGACCAGCGCGACGGGGCTCGTGTGCCTCACCGGTGGCGCGCATGGGCCGCTGGCCGCCGCGGTGCACACCGGCGATCGCGAGGCCGCGCGCAGAATGCTCGATCGACTCGTGGGGATCTTCGGCCGGGGCAACGTGTTCGTGGAAGTCCAGCGCCACTTCGATCGGCAGCAGGAACGTGATCTCGAGCGCCTGGTGACGCTGGCGCGCTCCGCGCGTGTTCCACTGTTGGCCGCGAACCAGCCGCTCTATGCCCGTCCTGGCGGCCGCGCAGTCGCCGACGTCTTCACGTGTGTCCGGGAGAAGACCGATCTCGATCACGCGGGACGGCGACTGCTCATCAACGCCGAGCGCGGCCTCCGCGACGCGCCGACGATGGCCGAGGCATTTCGCGACCTGCCCGATGCTGCCGGCGCGAGCGGCGAGCTAGCGCTGCGCCTGGGGTTCACGCTCAAAGATCTGGGATACCGATTTCCGGACTTTCCGCTGCCACCCGGGGCGAGCATCCAGGCGCATCTGCGCGATCTCGTCGCGCGCGGCGTGCGCGACCGCTATGGTGTCCGCGGCCCTGTCGTCGAGCGTGCGCGCCGCCAGGTCGCTCACGAACTGGAGATCATCGGTCGTCTGGAGCTCGCCGGGTACTTCGTCATCGTCTGGGACATCGTGGAATTCTGTCGTGGCAACGAGATCCTGGTACAAGGCCGCGGTTCCGCCGCCAACAGTGCCGTGTGCTACGCGCTCGGCATCACCGCCGTCGATCCCATCAAGATGGATCTGCTCTTCGAGCGCTTTCTCTCGGAGTCGCGCGGCGAGTGGCCGGACATCGACCTCGATCTGCCGAGCGGCGATCGGCGCGAGCGGGTGATCCAGTACGTGTACCGCCGCTACGGACGGCTCGGAGCGGGGATGACCGCCAACGTCGTCACGTACCGTGGTCGCAGCGCCGCGCGCGAGATCGGCAAGGCGCTCGGTCTCCCCGGCGACCTGCAGGATCGGCTCGCGCAGCTGGTGGAGAACTGGGGCTATCAGGACCCGGAAGCGGTGCTCACACGTCATCTGGCGGAAGCCGGCTGCGACACGCGGCATCCTCGCATTCGCAAGTTCGCCGCGCTGTGGACGCGGCTTCAAGATTTTCCGCGCCATCTCGGCCAGCATTCGGGCGGCATGGTCATCGCAGCCGGCCGTCTCGATCACGTCGTGCCGCTCGAGCCGGCCACCATGCCGGGGCGCGTGGTCGTGCAGTGGGACAAGGACGACTGCGCGGCGCTGGGGATCGTGAAGGTCGATCTGCTCGGGCTGCGGATGATGTCCGTGCTGCAGGAGTCGATCGCGCTCGTCAGCGAGACGGGCGGCACCGTCGATCTCGCGCAGCTGCCCGCCGACGACCCGACGGTCTATCGCATGCTCCAGTGCGCCGACACGATCGGCGTGTTTCAGGTGGAGAGCCGCGCTCAGATGGCGACGCTGCCGCGCATCCATCCCGAGCGCTTCTACGATCTCGTCGTGCAGATCGCGATCATTCGCCCCGGGCCGATCGTCGGCGACATGGTCCATCCCTACGTGCGCCGTCGCCGCGGTCGCGAGCCGGTGACCTATGCGCACCCGAGCCTCGAGCCGATTCTCGCGCGCACGCTCGGGGTGCCGCTCTTCCAGGAGCAGCTCTTGCGCATCGCGATGGTCGCCGCGGGCTTCACCGGCACCGAAGCGGAGGAGCTGCGGCGCGCGTTCGGATTCAAGCGCAGCGAGCGGCGCATGGCGGAGGTCGAGGTGAAGCTGCGCGAGGGGATGGCGCGTCGGGGCATCACCGGCCCCACGGCCGACGAGATCGTTCACCAGATCACCTCGTTCGCTCTTTACGGCTTCCCGGAGTCACATTCAAGCAGCTTCGCACTGCTCGCGTACGCCAGCGCGTACCTCAAAGCGCATCACGGCCCCGCGTTCTATACGGCGCTGCTCAACAACCAGCCGATGGGGTTCTATCACTCCGCCACCGTCGTGAACGACGCGCGCCGCCATGGCGTGCGCGTGCTGCCCGTGGATGTGGCGCGGTCGGACTGGTTGTGCACGCTCGAGCGGCGCGACGACACGTGGACCGTGCGCCTCGGCCTGCGGTTCGTGAAGGGACTGCGCGAGCGCGCCGCGCAGGCGCTGATGACGGCGCGTGCGGCCCGGCCGTTCGCCTCGCCGGCGGATCTCGTCGCACGCGCGGAGCTCACACACGAGGAGATGGCGACGCTCGCGTCCATCGGCGCGCTCGCCGCGCTCGGCGGCACGCGCCGCGCGAATCTGTGGCGCGTCGCCGAGCGGGAGGCCGGTCCGTTGTTTGCGCCCCGGGAGGTCGGGCGTGCGGACCGAGCCGGCCTCACGGACCCCGCTACAACAAACCCGTTGCGTGAAATGAGCGCGCTGGAACGACTCGTCGCAGACTATGCCGGCACCGGCGTCACGCTCGGACCGCACCCGATGGCGCTGCGTCGCGCGGCGCTCGCGGCCAAAGGCGTCACGCGCGCGATCGATCTGGCGCGAGGCGAAAACGGTACCCGCGTCCGAGTGGCTGGCAGCGTGATCGTGCGTCAACGGCCCGGCACCGCGAAGGGCTTCGTGTTCTTGAGCCTCGAAGACGAAACCGGCATCGCCAACGTGATCGTGACGCCCGGCCTCTTTGCACGGCGCCGTCTTCCGCTCGTGACCGAGCCGTTTCTGCTTACAGAGGGAATCTTACAAATGCAGGACGGTGTCGTCTCGGTGCGCGCCACGCGCGTGGAATCGTTGCCGAGTCTCACGCACGTCGTGCCGTCGCACGATTTCGGATAAACGCCGCAGAGTTTTGAACACTTAGACCAGGCCGGTGGCCCTGCTTTTGCTACCCACGCAGGCATGGCCACCCCTTCGCGCCTCGACGTCGCTCCGCCTCCGGTGCGGCACGAGTCGCTCGCCCACCGCCTCGTGCGGCTCGCTGCCCTCGAGTTCGAGCTCGGCTGGGCGGAAACCCGCAGCCTCATCGTGCGCATTGCTGTCGCGGTCGGCGTCGCGCTGCCCGCGCTCATTGCATTGATCGCGTCCATCATCGTCCTCATCGCCGCCGCTCTCGCACCGCTGTTCGACACGCCGTGGCAGCACCTCGTGATCGCAGGAGGCGCCGTCGCGCTCCTCGCGCTCGTGACGCTGGCATGGAGCGCGTGGCGTCTCACACACATCGCGTGGCCGCACCAAACCCTCGCGTCTCTGCAGGAGACCTGGCGATGGCTCGTAGCCCAGCTGAGATCCAAGCTGACATTGCGGTAACCCGGCGGGTCATCGAGCGTCAGCTCGACGCGCTCGGGCACGTCGTCGAAGGCCACTGGTGGGCACCGTACGCGGTCATCGCGGGGGGACTCGCGCTCGGCTTCTTGCTCTCACGCATGCCGCTGGGCCGTGTGGTCGGGATCAGCGCGCGGGCGGTGCAGACCGGCGTGGCCGTCGCCTCGACCCTCGCCGCAGTGGACCGCTTCGTCGCCGAGCGCCGTCGGCTCGCGCGTGCGGCGTGATGTGAACGTGGTCGCGCAGGTGCGCAATCGGTTGCGCGCGCGTAGACGGTGAGCCGCCGTGCGGCCGATCTGGAAAGGCGCGCTGACCTTCGGTCTCGTCACCATCCCGGTTGGGCTGTATCCGGCGACCGCTCGCACCGACCTCTCGTTCCGCCTGCTCCACGCGAAGGACAAGAGCCCCATCGCGTATCGCCGCGTGTGCGCGGAAGAGAACGTCGAGGTCCCGTGGGCCGAGATCGTGAAGGGCTACGAGTACGAGAAAGGCCAGTTCGTGGTGATGACCGATGCAGACTTCGACGCGGCCGGCGTCGAGGCGACGCAGACGATCGACATCCGTGACTTCGTCGTGGCCGCGGAGATTCCGCCCGTGTACTTCGAGCAGCCGTACTATCTCGAGCCCCAGAAGACCGGCGCCAAGGCTTACGCGCTGCTGCGGGAGGCGCTGCGTCGCACCGGCCGAGTCGGCGTGGCCACGGTCGTCCTCCGCCAGCGTGAGCACCTCGCGGCCGTGCAGGCGGCGGGCGACGCGATGACGCTGACGACGATGCGCTTCTCTCACGAGATCGCTGCGCCGACGAGTCTCGATCTTCCGCGCGACGCCGGTCTGGATCGGCGCGAGGTCGATCTGGCGCTGCAGCTCGTCGCGACGCTCGAAGGTCCATGGCAGCCGGAGAAGTACGGCGATCGTTACCGCGAGGCGCTCCTCGCCGCCATCGATCGCAAGCTCGAAGGCCGCGCGGTGGCGCCGGCCGAGGGACGTCGTCGCCCGCCGACGAAGGTCGTCGACCTGATGTCGGCGCTGGAGGCGAGCCTCAAAGCCCAGCCCAAGCGTGATGGCGCGCGCGCGCCCGGCCGGCGCGAGGCGGCCGCCTCGCGCAAGCCCACGACACGGAGGCGCGCGTCGTGACGTCCGCCGCCCGCGTGCTGGAGCTCGACGATCGCCGGCTGCTGTTGAATCACCTCGACGAAGTGCTCTGGCCCGACGTCGGGGTGACGAAGGGCGATCTCATCGACTACTACCTGGACGTCGCCGATCACGTGCTGCCGTTCGTCGCGAACCGCCCGGTGAGCCTGTTGCGTGCCCCCGATCCGATCACGGGCGAATGCGTCTATCAGAAGACGGCGCCGCCGGGCCTACCGCCGTGGATCCCGACGCGGCGCATCCGCAGCGAGCAGGCCGCGCTCGGCTATTCGGATTACGTGCTCATCGCCGAGCGGGCCGCGCTCGCGTACTTCGTCAACCTCGGCTTCATCTCGCTCCATCCCTGGAGCTGCACGATCGACACGCTCGATCGGCCGGACCTCTTGTTGTTCGATCTCGACCCGACGGAGATCGCTTTTCGCGAGGTCCGCAATGCCGCGCTGCTCGTCCGCGATCTGCTGGCGAACTTTCGGATCCGCGCGTGGGTCAAGACGTCCGGCGGGCGCGGCCTGCACGTCCTGGTACCGCTCGTCGCGGAATACAGCTTTGCGCAGGTGCGCGGGGCGGCCGAAGTGATCACGCGGCTCGCCCGCTCACGCGAGCCGAGCCTCTTCACGCTGGATATGCGCCGCGCGCGGCGTCGAGGAAAGATCCTCATCGACGTCCATCGCAATCACCGCGGGGCGACGCTCGTCAGCCCATGGGCGGTGCGCGAGTATGCCGCGGCTACCGTCTCGACGCCGCTGGACTGGAGCGAGCTCGAACGCCCCCTCTATCCCGAAGACTTCACGCTGGCCACCATCCGCGAGCGACTCGCGCGTGCCGGCGATCCGCTGGCGCCGTTGCTGCGCGAGCCACAGTCACTCGCGCCGTTGCTCGAGAGCGGCCGCTCGCGCCGGGCGAAACCGATGGCGTAGCCGAGCGGAGGACCTGAGATGGACGATCGACACGACGATGGATACATGGAAACGCCACGCTGGAGCCGGATGACCGGGCGCGCGTGGGACCTCTCGCGTCTGGCGCAACGCTTCGTGCACGGCCGGCCGCTGCAGGCCATCGCGCTCACGGTCGGCGTGGGTTTCGTGGTCGGCAAGATTCTCAGCAGGCGTGAACACTGACGTGGCGCGAGCCAGCGCCGGTCGGCCCCGACGCTCGCTCGCGCCCGTGATCCGTTACGGTCCGGGCAGCGCCTTTACGGCGGTGACCCGGTCCGTGGTGCCCGGATGGGTGGCGAGGAAGCCGCCGCCGCTGCTGCCGCCCGACGACTGCATCAGCCAGCTCAGCGTGTCCGCCATCATCTGCTTGCCCGGCATGCCCGCGCGCTGCAGGAGCTGAACGCCATGCTTGTCCGCGGCGTACTCCTCGGTGCGGGTGTATTTGCGCAGCAGGAGCTCCCCGGCAATCGGCGTCAGGGCCCCGCTGCCGGGGATGATCTGATCGAGCAGCACCATGCCGATGTTCAGGCCGGTGCCGAGATTCTGGGCCTTCTGCACGTGGTTGAGATCCTGGTGCGCGATCTCGTGAGCGAGCACCGACTGTAGCTGCGTGTCGTTCGCCTGCTTCAGCAGCCCGGTCGTGACGAGGAACTCATTGTTGCCGGCGTTGGCCGCGTTGATCGAATTGTCGTCCATCACGCCGACCTTCACCTGATTGGGCTGAACTGGATGATCCATCACTTTCAGCAGGGGCACCATCGCGTTCTGCAGCCGCTCCGCGGTCGCCGCATCGACCTTGACGAGCTTCGTCTCTTTCTTGGTGGTCTGCGCCGAGCCGCCTTGAGGCGACGGGGAGGGCGTGGACGACGTAGACGTCGAGGGTCCTGCGCAGGCGACGACGAGGGTGGCGATACCGGCGAGGATGGCAATGCGCACGAACCGCTTCATGCCGGCCGCTCCAGCAACGCTTCACCACACGCGTCGGGCGTTTCGTCGGCGTGCGCGTCCGAGGCTCCGCCAAAGTAGTCGATGTACCGATCGATCTCCCGCGGACGATCGGGCTTGAAGAACAGCGCCTGTACCTCGGGCTCGACGGAACGAGCGGCCGATGCGTGTGCCATAGCTTGACCTCCCGGTCGCAACGATGTCTGTGTGTGAAGCGCTGGTGCACCGGCCATGCCAGTAGTGGACGCCCAGTGCATCCGACCGTCGCATCGATCGTCGAGCGGTCGGGATGATGGCCGAGTGTGAAACCGATTGAAAACTTTTCGCCCGATTAGGGTGTAACTGTTACACCTCTCGAACGCGAGCTGATTGCCCAGCGATCCACGGCGCGACGTCAACCGTCAGTCAGAACAAATGGTTGCAAGCCCCCGGCCGCACTGGCACGCGTCCTGCGTTGGGACCGGCGCAAGCCCACGTTCCACGGAGGCAAGGCGATGCGATCGATCAGACGCGAGCTCGAAACGAAGCGAGAGGCGCTCACGAGCGCCATCTCATCGACGACACGATCACGCGACGACGATCACCGCCGCGAGATCTTCAAGGATCCCTTCGGCATGGCGTCGATCACCCACGACGACGAGGTCGTGGCGGCGGTCGTCGACACACGCGCGCGCCAGTTGGAGGAGATCGATCGCGCGCTCGCCGACATAGACGCCGGCCGGTATGGCATCTGCCGCGACTGCGGCGAGGCGATTGCGAAGGCGCGCCTGAAAATCCTGCCCTTCGCCACGCGGTGCGTCGCATGCCAGGGCCGGAGCGAGACGGGCCTGGGGCGTGCCGCATAGAGACCACGATTCGTCGACGGAGCACAGAAAGGGACGCCATGAACCGGCGATTTCGACTGGCAGCCGTGCTGTTCGTCATGCTCACGCTGGTCGGCTGCTCGTCGACGACGGGCAAGAGCGCCGGTGACACTATCGACGATGCCACCATTACGGCGTCGGTGAAGGCCAAGCTGGTCGCCGATAAGCCCGCCAACTTGACCCGAGTGGACGTTGACACGAACAACGCCACTGTTTACCTTAACGGCGTTGTTGAATCAGCAGAGCAGAAGGCTCGCGCAGAGCAGCTCGCGTGGCAGGCCAAGGGCGTCAAGAGCGTCGTCAATAACCTGCAGGTCAAGAAGTAACCTCCGTGACTGCCCGCCTCGACGCGTGCCGGTGTCGCCGTGCGCGTCGCGACGCGCGATAATCGAAAGAGCATGAGCCCGAACAGACGCGACCAGACGAAACACGGCAAAATCCTGGTGGTCGATGACGAGCCGGCCGAGCGGGATGGCCTGGCCAGGCTCGTCGGGCAATGGGGCTACGAGGTCGAGACCGCGTCCTCCGGCGAGGAGGCGCTCAATCTCATCGAGACGCAGCATCCCGCCGTCGTCCTGACGGACCTGGTGCTGCCCGAGATGGATGGTCTCACGCTGCTCCAGAAGCTCAAGGAAACGGGGCGACCGCCCATCGTGCTGCTCGTCACCGGCCACGGCAGCGTCGAGAGCGCCGTCGAAGCCATGCGTCACGGCGCGTTCGACTACCTGACGAAGCCCGTCGACGCGACACGGCTTCAGGTCCTGCTGGAGAAGTCGATCGAGCAGGAATCGCTCTCCCGCGAGGTGAGCTTCCTGCGCCACCAGCTGCGGCAGAAGGGCTCGTTCGGCCAGCTGGTCGGTCAGTCTCGTAACATGCAAGAGGTCTATCGCTGGATCGAGCTCGCCGCCACGAGCACCGCCCCCGTCCTCGTCTATGGCGAGAGCGGAACCGGCAAGGAGCTGGTCGCCCGCACCGTTCACGATCTGTCGAACCGGCGCAACCGACCGTTCGTCGCGATCAACTGCGCCGCGATTCCCGAGACGCTGATCGAGAGCGAGCTCTTCGGCCACGAGCGCGGCGCATTCACCGGCGCGACCGAGCGCCGGCTCGGCTGCTTCGAGCTCGCCGACGGCGGCACGTTATTCCTGGACGAGATTGCGGAGATGGACTCCAACACGCAGGCCAAGCTGCTCCGCGTTCTGCAGGAAGGCAGCTTCCGCCGTGTCGGCGGCGGTAAATCAGAGATCCAGGTGGACGTGCGCGTGATCGCCGCGACGAACCGCGTGCCGACCGAGGCGATCAGCGCGAACCAGCTTCGCGAGGATCTGTTCTATCGGCTGAACGTCTTCTCGATCCACCTGCCGCCGCTGCGCGACCGCAAGGATGACATTCCGTTGTTGGCGCGCACGTTCATCGAGGAGTTCAACCGACAGGACAATCGGCAGGTGCGCGGCCTGGCGCCGGAGACCGAGAAGGACCTGGAGCGCTATGCCTGGCCGGGAAACGTCCGCGAGCTGCGCAATGTGATCCAGCGCGCGGTGGTGTTGAGCGGGACCGGCCTTATCGCCAGCGAGCATCTGCCCGACAACGTGCTGCGGGGCACCGTGCCCGCGACCGGGACGTCGGCCGGCTCGGTGACGCCGATCCGCGAGATGGAGCGCGACCTCATCTTGCGCGCGCTCGACGAAACGAACCAGGACAAGCGGAAGGCGGCGCAGCTACTCGGCATCAGCCTCAAGACGCTGTACAACAAGCTCGCGAAATACGGCATCCAGGCGGTGAAGTCGGCGCGCCTCACCTGATGGGAGGCGCGTCCGGGGGCGGCACCGACGGCCCGCTGCCGGCGGAGCTCGCCCGACTGCTGCACGATCTGCGCGGGCCGCTCAACTCCGCGGTCATGCATCTGGAAGTGCTCAAGCGCACCGTCGCCGGCGATCCCACGGCCGACGCGAGCTTGCGCACCGTGCTCCAGCAGCTCTCGCGCCTCTCCGACATGCTGCCGGCCGCGGTCGGCATCGCCGCGCTCGAGTCGCGGCAGTGGCGCACGCACGATCTCCGAGCGCTCGCCGAGCGGGCGCGCACCGCGCGCGGGCATGCGAACGTCAGCCTCGCCGGTGGCGCGTGGCCGCGGGTGAATGGCGACGACGCGCTGCTGGCGCGCGCCATCGGCGAGCTGATCGCCAACGCGATCGAGGCGACACCCAAGGGCGCGCCCCCGCCCGAGGTGACGGCGACGCCCGGAGCGGACGGCGAGGTGTCACTCAGCGTGCGAGATCACGGCACCGGTCTGCGCACCACGAACCCCAAGCTCCTCATCCGCTTGCTGCACAGCACGAAGCCCGGACATCACGGCCTCGGCCTGGTCACCGTCGAGCGCGTGGCGCGCCTGCACGGCGGCAGCATCGAGTTCGAGTCGTTGTCTCCGGGCGCGCGTGTGACGCTTCGGCTGCCGGCCGCGGAGACCGGCGAGCGTCAGCCCGGATAGGCGCGCAGCTGATCAGGAGGCGAGGTGCGCGACGACGTCGCCCACTTCGCGGAGCGCATCGGGAACCGGCAGCAGCGCCAGGTCGGGGAGCCGCTCGAGAAACTCGCGCGACAGGCTCGCGTACGGCATGCACTCGTAGACGGCCTCGCTGAGGATCGTCGCTTCCGCCGCGTCCGCGACGTCCTCGAGCGGCTCGAGCGTTTCGAGCACATCGGGGATGTAGCGTCGCCCGAGGGCCACAAGAGCGCCGGCCCGTGCTGCGAGCGCCGCCGGAGCGAGGAGGTCCCGGCCCGGACGGTTGTTCGGCGCGTCGTACACGAAGCGTCGGACCGCGAGCAGCGAGAGATCCTCGAAATCGGGCAGCGGAGGCCCAGGCTCCACGAGGCCGTCGGGGGGGTGAGCGGTTCGCGGCCGCGCGCCGACGAGCAGCGTGAGTTCCGGCCGCAGCGCCACTACGCGGACCGCTCGCGTCAGGCACGGCGCGACCGGGCCGTCGTGCATCTGGTCGGCGCGCAGCGCGACGATCACGGCGTCGGGATCGCGGCGCGCTACCAGCAACGCGGGCAGGAAGAGCTCCGCGGCGCTGCCGCGGTAGACCGGTTGCACGATCGTAGCGACCTCCGCCGTGTCGGCCAGCGCGCCGGCCGCAACCGCGGCGTCGCGCGAGACGACCGCGACGACGCGGTCCGTCGACGTCATCCGCGTCGCGCGATCCAGCGCCCGCCTCAGGGCGGCCGACCCGCCACGTGCGAGCCCGCCACCCAGGACGAAGCACCACGTCGGAGGGGTCGGGTGCGAGCCAACGAACGCACCGTGACGAAAGAGTCGAAGGTCGGCGATCATTGAGGTAACCTCCGTCGGCGGTCAGCTGATGAGCCGCTTCGGCCCGCGTGTGCTGCACCTGCTGTGCCACACGCGCGGAGATCGAAACTGCACGCCAAATCAACAGGCGGCGTGTGGCGAGCGGTACCGTTCGTTGCAAGAGCTACAACGCGACGCTGGTCTGATGTAATCCTTACAGCGCAGGAGGCGCGACGTGTTCGATCTCAAAGGGCGGGTAGCAATCGTTACCGGTGGAAATGGCGGCATCGGTCTCGGAATGGCGCGCGGGCTTGCCGTGGCGGGAGCGAGCATCGTGGTCGCCGCACGCAACGCCGACAAGTCGCGGCGGGCGGTGGCCGACATCGAGAAGCTGGGCTCGGCAGCCGTGGCCGTGAGCGTCGATGTCACGGATGAGGCCGCCGTGGCGCGGCTCATGGGGGCGACGCGCGAGCGGTTCGGCCGCCTCGATATCCTCGTGAACAATGCCGGCACCAACATCCGCAAACCGATTCACGAGTACACGCTCGGCGAGTGGCATCGGGTGCTGGACACCAACCTCACGTCGGCCTTCCTCTGCTCGCACGCTGCGTACCCGTTGATGAAGCAGGCGGGCGGCGGCAAAGTCATCAACATCGGCTCGATGATGTCGATCTTCGGCGCCTCGTTCGCTCCGGCGTACGCCGCGTCGAAAGGAGGCATCGTGCAGCTGACGAAATCGATGGCGACCGCATGGGCGGCGGACAACATTCAAGTCAATGCGGTGCTGCCGGGCTGGATCGAGACCGATCTCACAGCCGCGGCCAAGCGCGAAGTGCCCGGGCTGAACGAGAACGTGCTGCGCCGCACCCCTGCGAAGCGCTGGGGGACGATCGACGACATGTCCGGCATCGCGGTGTTCCTGGCCAGCGCCGCGTCGGACTTCGTGACCGGCACCGCCATTGCCGTAGACGGCGGCTACTCCATTCAGGGCTGACGTGCGGACCGTCGTGATCGACGCGATCGCCCCCGAGGGCATCGCCTATCTCACCGAGCACGGCTTCGACATCCGTCAGCTGATGAAGCCGACCCCCGAGGCGCTCGCTCAGGCGCTGGCCGACTGCGAAGCGCTCGTGACACGCTCCTCGACGGCCGTGACGGCGGCCCTCCTCGACCGGGCGCCGCGGTTGCGGATCGTCGGGCGCGCCGGCGTCGGCGTCGACAACATCGACGTCGACGCCTGCTCGCGGCGCGGCGTGGTCGTCGTCAACGCGCCTCACGGCAACGTCGTGTCCGCCGCCGAGCACACGCTCGGCATGCTGCTCGCGCTGGTGCGACGCCTCCCCGAGGCGCACGCGCGGCTCAAGACCCTCGAATGGGACCGCTCGATCTACGCGGCCGAGCTCTACCGCAAGACGATCGGCGTCGTCGGCCTCGGCAAGGTCGGCTCGCGCGTGGCGGCGCGCCTGCGCGGCTTCGAGCCGGCGCGCCTGCTCGTCTACGATCCATACATCCCGGAAGTCCGCGCGCGCGATCTCGGCGCGCGGCTCGTGCCGGACTTCGACACGCTGCTTCGCGAGGCCGACATCGTCACGTTTCACGTGCCTCTGACGCCGGAGACCGAAGGAATGGCCGGCGCACGCGAGCTCGCGATGCTGCGACCGGGAGCACGCATCGTTAACTGCGCGCGTGGCGGGATCGTGGTCGAGTCGGATCTGTTGTCGGCGCTTGAGAGCGGTAACGTGGCGGGAGCGGCCATCGACGTCTGGAGCGAAGAGCCGCCGCGTTCGGACACGCTGCGCCGGCTCGTCACACATCCGCGCGTCGTCGTCACCCCGCATCTGGGCGCGAACTCCGCGGAGGCGCAGGTCAACGTGTCCGTCGACGTCGCGCGGCAGCTGGTGGCGTTTCGCGACGGCGCGCTCGTCGAGCACGCCGTCAACATCCCCGTCGCGGACGCGACGACCGTCGAGGCGCTGCGCCCGTTCGTCGCGCTCGCCGAGGTCCTCGGCCGCTTCTGCGTGCAGCTGGATCCCGAGCACCTCGCCCGCGTCGAGGTGACGGTCGCGGGCGCGATTGCGGACACCGATCCTGAATTGCTCGCGCGGGGCGTGCTGGCCGGGCTGCTCGATCCTGTGACGGCGGGGCCGGTCAATCTGGTCAATGCACACCTCGTGGCGCGGGAGCGCGGCGTGGAGGTGGCGATCGAGCGTACGGAATCGACGGGCGCCTATAAAAGCGTCCTGACCGTGTCGACGCAGACGGCCGAGGGCAGAAAGCTCATCGCGGGCACCGTCTTCGACGGCCAGCCTCGGATCGTCCAGCTTCGCGACCTGAACATCGAGTTCACGCCCGAGGGCTACATCCTGGTCCTGTCGTACGAGGACCGCCCCGGAATGGTCGGACGTATCGGCTCGATCCTCGGCCGCCTCAACGTCAACATCGCCTCTATGCACGTCGGCCGCCGGACCAAGCGAGGACGCGCGATCGTCGTGCTGCTGCTCGACGAAGACCTCACATCCGAGCAGGTGACCGAGGTCGCGCGTGCCGTCGAGGCGGATTTCGCCCGCCTCATTCGCCTTCGCTGATCAGTTCCTGCTCAGCCGCATTTTTTCTTTGGTCGAGGCGCGACCGCTTGCTACGATTCCGCGCATGATCAACATGCGCGTCGTCGCCATCGCAGCCGCCGCTCTCGTTTTGGGCGCGTGCGCCAGCAATCCGCCACGAGCCGTGAAGAGTCAGTTCGAGGACATCCCGGTCGCGAAAGGCATGGCCTACCAGACCGGTGAGTCGATGGCCATCGAGACGCCGACCGTCCAGGCCGCCCGCGAGGTCTACCGCGGCCGGGTCGAAGTCGAAAGCCTCGCCACCGCCACTCGCGCCACGCTCGAGGCCAACGGCTGGAAGCACCTGAACACCACCAAGACCTCCCAGCACGGCATCAATCAGGTCTACGAGAAGAACGGCACGTCGCTTCAGGTGCTGCTCTGGGAGGGGTGGATGGGCTGGTTCACGTACGCCGAGTACACGACCGCGCGGATCGTGCAGGGCGCGAATAATCCCGCCGCCTCCTCGCGCTAGCGGAGAGGTGTAATCCGCTAGCGGGAAGCGTGTGAACCGCTAGCGGGAAGGTGCCTGCCGAGCGTTTCTCATCGCACGCGTGTCGATGAGCTCGAGCCGGCCGTTGCGCCAGACGTAATACTTCGCGATCGGCACGCCCGCTGGCGGGTCGGCGGCCGTGAACCGCCCCACGGTGTTGACCACGAGGAGCAGGCTGTTCAGCTGATATTCGAGGCTGAACGCCGGCTCCGGCGAATCGTGGATCCGTCCTGTCTTCGAGTTCACCACCATCCACCGCCGGCAGCTCGTCCCGCAGCTCCACTCAACGACGCGGAGATAGCCGGCGAAGTTTGGCCCGCGCCGGGCGCCTTCACGCAGCTCGGCGGCGAAGGGCTCCGCTGCCGGGTTCCGCTTGAAGTCGGGAGCGGCAGGCGCGCCATGGAAGACGGCGCCGGCCGGATAGTCGCCGAATCGCGGAACCCGGTCGGTCGCGCTTCTCGCGTCGCGGCCGGCCGCGGCGGCCGTGGCCGCGGCCGCGACGAAGAGCACGAGCATGAGCGTGTTACGGACGGCGCCAGGCGCCGCCGTCGCGCGTGATGAACCCATCGGCCTCCGGCGGGCCCCACGAGCCCGCTTCGTAGGTCGGCAGCGCCGCGGGAGTGCGGCTCCAGGCCTCCAGCACCGGCTCGAGCAGCGCCCACGCCTGCTCCACCCAATCGCCGCGCGCGTAGAGCGTGGCGTCGCCGTGAATCGCGTCGAGAAGCAGGCGCTCGTACGCCTCCGGCGGCTCACCGCCGAAGACCTCGCCGTACTTGAAGTCGAGGGTGACGGGCGCGAGCTTCAGGTCGGGTCCGGGCTCCTTCGCGACGACGGTCAGTGAGATTCCTTCGTCGGGCTGGATACGGATGGCGAGCAGGTCCGGCTCCACGCCGGCGGGATCGCGACGGAAGATCATGTGCGGCGTGCGTCGGAAGCGGATCGCGATCTCGCTCACGCGCTTGCCCAGGCGCTTGCCCGTGCGCAGATAGAACGGCACGCCCGCCCAGCGCCAGCTGTCGATCTCGACCCGCAGCGCTGCGTACGTCTCGGTCGTCGAATCCGGCTTGACGCCTTTTTCCTGCCGGTATCCCGGCACCGCCTTGCCGTCCGCGTAACCGGGACCGTACTGGGCGCGCAGCGCGACGTCGTCCACCTTCGCGGGGTCGATCGGGCGGATCGCGTGCATGACCTTGTTCTTCTCGTCGCGCACGGGATCGGCGTCGAACGTCACCGGCGGCTCCATCGCGATGAGGCAGAGGAGCTGCAGCATGTGGTTCTGCACCATGTCGCGCAGCGCGCCGGACTCTTCGTAATAGGAGCCACGGCCCTCGACGCCGATCGTCTCCGCTACGGTGATCTGTACCTCGGCCACGTGATTGCGATTCCACAGCGGCTCGAAGATCCCGTTGGCGAAGCGGAAGACGAGAATGTTCTGCACGGTCTCCTTGCCGAGATAGTGATCGATCCGATAGACCTGGTCCTCGTCGAAGACGCTGGCGATCTCCTGGTTGAGAGCGCGCGCGCTCTCCAGATCGCGCCCGAACGGCTTCTCCACGATGATGCGCGTCCATCCGCCTTCGACGCGACCGAGTCCGGCGGCGCCTAGGTTTGCGACGATGTCGTCGTAGAGGCTGGGCGGCGTCGCGCAGTAGAAGAGCCGGTTGCGCGGGCCGCCGCGCGCGCTCTCGATCTGCTCCAAGCGCTGCTTGACTCGTCCGTAGAGCTCGGGCGACGTCGGATCGCCGGCGACGTAGCTGACGCTGCCCGCGAATCGATCCCACACGTGTTGCGACGGAATCTTCAGCCGCGCGAACCGCGTGACACCGTCGCGCACCCGCGCGCGATAGGCGTCGTCGGACATCTCGCTGCGCGCGGTACCGACGATGGCAAACGGCTCGGGCAGGGTTCGCGCCGCATAGAGACTCCACAGCGCGGGCATGAGCTTGCGGTGCGTCAGGTCGCCCGACGCGCCGAAGATCACCAGCGAGAACGGCTCATCGGTGTATGGCATGGCCCCCGAACTCGTTGCGGAGCGCGGCGAGCAGCCGGTCCGCGAAAGAATTGTCGCGACGCGAGCGGAAGCGCGCGAAGAGCGACGCAGTGATGGTCGGCGCCGGCACCGCTTTCTCGACAGCGTCCTCGACCGTCCAGCGCCCTTCGCCGGAGTCGTCGACGTATGCGCGCAGATTTTCGAGCTTCGGATTGGCGGAAAGCGCGGCCGCCGTCAGCTCGAGCAGCCACGAGCGGACGACGGAGCCCTGGTTCCACAGCTTCGCGATGCTGGGCAGATCCAGACCGTACTCCGACGCCGACATGAGCTCGAAACCTTCTGCGTAGCCCTGCATCATCGCGTACTCGATGCCGTTGTGGATCATCTTCACGTAGTGTCCAGCGCCGATGCCGCCGACGTGCAGCCACCCGCCGGGCGGAGCCAGCGTGGTGAAGACCGGCGCGAGCCGATCCACGGCGGCCTGGTCGCCGCCGACCATGAGGCAATAGCCGTTCTGCAGGCCCCAGACGCCGCCGCTGGTCCCGACGTCGACGTACGACAATCCGCGCGCGGTGAGCTCGCGGCCGCGCCGGATGTCGTCCTTCCACTTCGTGTTGCCGCCGTCGACGATCGTGTCGCCGCGCTCCAGCACGCCCGCGAGCGCCTGGATCGTAGACTCGGTCGGCTCGCCGGCCGGCACCATGATCCAGATCGCGCGCGGAGGCTCGAGCGCTTTGACCAGTTGGACGAGCGAGCCGGCGCTGTCGGCGCCGTTGTCTCGCGCGCGCTTGACGGCGTCAGCCGACGGATCCCACGCGACGACGCGGTGCCCGCCCTGAACGAGTCGCGTGACCATGTTGCCGCCCATGCGACCGAGGCCGACGAATCCGAGCTGCATCAAGGCGTCCTCCGTTGCGGCAACGCGGCGGCCGCCGCGCGATCCAGTATCCAGAGCAGGCGCCCGTCGGATGGACGCACCATGGCCGCGGGCACCGTCGTGGTGGAGTCGGCGAGGGCGGCCTTCACGACCTTCGCCTTCTCCGCTCCGGACACTATATAGATGACGCATGCGGCGGCGTTGAGGACCGGATACGTCAGCGTGAACCGCTGCGGCACACTCGCGGCGGCGGCGTGGACGGCAGCCACCGTGCGGAAGGTCTCCTTCAGCACCGGTGAGCCGGGAAACAGCGAGGCGGTGTGGCCGTCGATGCCCAGGCCCAACAGGACGAGATCGAGTCGAGGCGTCTCGCCACGGCGGACGCCGAGGGCTTCGGCCAGCACCCGCGCATAGTCCGCGGCCACCGCGTCGGGATCGGGATCCTCGCCGCGAATGCGAAACACGCGCTCGGGCTGAATCGGCACGTGCGCCAGCAGCGCCGAATGCGCCATGCCATAGTTCGAGTCCGCGTGGGTCGGCGGCACGCCGCGCTCGTCGCCGAAGAACACGAGGGTGCGGTCCCACGGCATCTGCGCCGCGAGAGGCGGCTGCGCCAGGCGACGGTACGTCGCACGCGGCGTGGACCCGCCCGCCAGTGCCACGGCGAAGCGCCCACGCGCGGCCACGACTGCGCGCGCCACGTTCACGACTTCATGTGCGGCGATCTCGGCCAGCGAGACGGGATCGTCGGTGATGCGGATCTCGAACGGCGCATCCATGGACACGATCATACCCTCTCGTCGAGCGCGCGCTGTCGATCCAGCGCCTCGCGATAGCGCGCGTGCCGCGCGGGATCGGGCTCGAACGTTTCTCCGAGCGGCGCGCGCACCGAGGCAAGATCGCGGACGACGCCCAGAGCCTGCCACGCGAGCAGCGCGGCCCCGCGGCTGGTCGCCTCGGGCTCGTGCGACCACGTCACCGGTTGGCCGAGCGCGTCGGCGAGGATGCGGGTCCACGCACGCGAATGCGTCACCGCGCCGCCAGAGGCCACGACCGCGTGCTGGCGCGCGGCGTACGGCGCGAGCAGGCGATACACCAACGCCAGGCGCAATGCCACCGCCTCCAGCGCGGCGTGCATGATCTCGAGCGGGCCGGTGCTCAGCGACAGGCCGGCCACGATCCCGCGCCGCTCGCCACGCCAGCCCGGCGCGCGCTCACCCGCGAGAAACGGCAGAATCGTGAGACCGTGGGCGTCCGGCGGCATCGTCTGCAGTTGATGCTCCAGCGTTGCGTCGTCGGGCAGTTGCAGCGTGTCGCGACACCAGGCGTACACGTTGCCGCCTTCCGAGGTGGCGCCGCCGAGCAGCAGATGCCGCCGATCGACGGCGTAGCGCCACAGCCCGCGCGGGGGCCGCTGTGTCCCGTCGGTGGCGACACGAAGCGCGGCCGAGGTGCCGACGTTGAGCGCGATGCGATCGCCGGCGATGCAGTCGGAGCCGACGTTGCTCGCGGCGCCGTCTCCGACCGCGGGGAACCACGGCGTCGCGTGCAGCGCGGGCCAGCGCCCGGCCCATTCCCGGCGCAGGCCATGCCGCTCGTGGTCGCGATCGACCACGCGAAACAGCTGACGTGGCTCGATGCCGGCCGCCGCCAGGGCTTCGGCATCCCAGGTGCCGGTGGTGACGTCGAACAGGCCAGTCGCCGATGCCATCGATACGCTCGTCGAGGCGTCACCGAAGATCGTCGTTTCGAGATGCTCGCCGAACGAGCCCCAGCGCGCGACCCGCCGCATTTCGCCGGGGTGCTCGCGCGCGAACCAGCGCAGCTTGGCGGGCCAGTATGACGAGTGCAGATGACAGCCGGTTCGCCCATGCAGCGCCGTTTCGTCGAGTGCATCGCGGAGCAGCCCGGCGTCGCGCGCGCTGCGCGAGTCCGCCCACATGTAGACCGGCGTGATGGCGTCGCCGCTCGCGTCGAAGCCACACAGCCCGTGCCAGAACGTTGTGACGGCGACACCGTGCACACCGGCGCGGCCGGCGCGCGCGCACACAGCATCGAGGCACATGGCGACGGCGCCAAGCAGCGCTCGCGGCTCGTACTCCACACCGCCGTCGGCCGTCACGCGTGGCTCGTAGGGCACCTGGTGATGAAGGCCCGGGACCGGACGGCCGTCGTCGGCGTAGGCGCTGGCGCGAGCGGAGGACGTGCCGACGTCCACGGCGATGACCATCGATCGCGTATTGTAAGATGGCCGGCATGGCGGATACGTGGGAGTTCCTGCAGCTGCGCGGTCTCGCCGCGACCGATGAGCGCGCCGAGGAGTTTACGGGCACGCTTGTGATCCACAAGGTCGGCACCGCGGAGCCTGTGGAGTCCGTCACCCTGCGCGTCAAACGCTCGATGCTGACCGAGCTGCACGAAAACATCGGACGCCTGCTCACGCGCTCCACCGGCTTGAAGAAGAAATAGAGGAGACGTTATGACGCAGATTCGCGTGTTGAGCCCTGTCGGCCTCGTGAAGGCGCAGACGGTGCCCGTGCCGTCGCTTCCGCAGATCTGGACGGGTCGTACCGTCGGCTTTCTCGACAACACCAAGTCCAACTTCGATCGCCTCGTCGGCGATCTCGGTGTGTTGCTGCGCGAGCGCTACGGCGTGGCCGCCGTCGTCCACCGAAAGAAAGCCAACGCCTCCACGCCGGCATCGCCGGAACTGATCGAAGAGCTGGCGAAAGCGTGCGACGTCGTCTTCGCCGGCTCCGCGGACTGAGGATCGTGCACGTCGTGGAGTCTCCACGACACGATCGCGTTGGCGAAGCGGGGCACTCCGGCCGGGCTCATCGGCACGACGGCGTTCCAGGGACTCGCGGTCAGCGAGATGGGCGCGCAGGGTGTGTCCGCGCTGCCGTTGCTCATCGTCGAGCACCCGCTCGGAGGCGAGCGTCCTGAGGCGATTGCCCGCCGCGCGCAGCAAGCCTTCGAGCAACTGAGTTCTATTGTAGTGGGGTCCGTGAGGCCGGCTCGGACCGCGGGTGGCCTGAGCGAGGCGGCCGTGGCTCCGCACGCCGAATCCTCCGAACCGATCATGGTCGGCGACGACCCGATCGCCATCCTCGAGGAATTCAGCTCGCGTAATTGGGGAGACGGCCTTCCAATCATTGCGCCGACCGAGGAGCGGGTGCAGCGGATGCTCGGAGGCCGCGACGGGGCGAAGAGTCTCGGCATGATGCCGCCGCTCTGGCGCCAGGTGACGCTCGAGAAGCTCGCGGTGAACGCGGTCATGGCCGGATGCGAGCCGCGCGCGTTCCCGATCATCGTCGCCGCGGTCGAAGCGATGCTCGACCGCGCGTTCAACCTGTACGGCGTGCAGGCGACGACGCACCCGGTAGCCCCGCTGCTGATCGTCAACGGTCCGTACGGCCGTGAGATCGGAGTGCACGGTGGCAGTGGATGCTTTGGTCCCGGCTTTCGAGCGAACGCGACGATCGGTCGCGCGATCCGACTCATCCTGCTGAACGTCGGCGGCGCCTGGCCGGGCCGCTACGACATGGCGACGCAGGGGAGCCCCGCGAAGTTTTCGTATTGCATCGCAGAGAACGAGGCCGCCTCGCCGTGGGGCCCCATGGCGAGCGGGGACACGGTGACGGTGTACGGCGGAGAGCCGCCGCACAATGTGAACGACCACGTCTCCACGACAGCGGCCGGCATCCTGACGACGGTGAGCGACACCGCGGTGTCGCTCGGCTCCAACGTCGGATGGTATTTCTCGCAGAGCCAGCTGCTGGTCGTGCTCGGACCCGAGCACGCGCGGACGATCGCCGACGAGGGCTTCACCCGTGCAGACGTGCAGCGCTTCGTGTACGAGCAGGCGCGCTTGCCGCTGGGGCAGCTCAAACTCGCCGGAATGTGGGGCATGCACGACTGGCCGGCCTGGATGAACGCCGTGACGGACCCGAGCGCGCTTATGCCGCAGGTGCCATCGCCGGAGGACATCTATGTGATGGTCGCGGGGGGGTCCGGCAAGCACTCCGCCGTCGTCCCGAACTGCACGTTCAGCCGGGCGGTGAGCCGCCAGATTCAGACCGCCACCGACTGACGATTTACGTCAGGCTCTGACAAGATGCAGTCCAGAACAACGGCGACCGAGAGGTGCCTGGGGATCTTAACCAGCTGATTTGCCTGGCATCCTGGCCATGGCATCGCCTTCGCAGTAACACCGCCACGACGGCCGCCGAGCTTTGGCGGACCGGGAGGGGGACTCAAGTGCGACGGCGAGAATCGGGCTTCACGCTCATCGAGCTGCTGATCGTCGTGGCCATCATTGGAATCCTGGCCTCGATCGCGGTGCCGCTCTACGCGAACACGCAGCAGCGAGCTCGAATCGCGAAAGCTCAGGCCGACGCGCGCGCGCTCGCCTCCGCGGTTTCCATCTATGCGGCGCACATGACGGTGGCTCCGGCCACGCTCAGCCAGCTGACGAGCATGGTGACGAACAGTCTAGGCCAGGTCGGAGGTCCGTTCATGGGATCGATCCCCACGGCGCCCGCGGGCTGGTCGGCGTATGCGTATACCGCGGACACGACGAGCGGGATCTTCTCGATCACGACGTCCGGAGACTCGACCACGGTCTCGATGCCCTGAGCGTTCGCGCGACGTCGAACCAGTCGTCAGCGACGCTCAGCGGCGACCACGAGCCCGAGCCCGACAACGAGCAGCACCGCGCCGACCCACCCCGCAACGCCAAAACGCTCACCGAACAGCACGACGCCTAAGGCCGTGGCTGTGAGCGGCTCCAACAGCGACGCCACGCCGGCCGCCGTCGCCGACACCGACCGCAGCCCGGCCGTGTAGAGCACGTAGGCGGCTGCCGTCGTCACCGCGCCGAGATAGAGGAATCCGGGCCAGCCGAGCGCGAGCTGAGTCGCCGTCCCCGGCGTCATCAACGCTGGAAGCATCAGGACGGCGGCGACGACGAACGTCAGCGCGCTCACGACAGTCGGCGGCATCAGCGCGACGGATCGCTTCGCGATCACGACGTACAGCGCGTACGCGAGCCCGGCGCCCAGCGCGAGCATCACACCGCTGACCGGCCGCGGCGCCGTGGTCCCCGACACGGGAGTCGCGACGAGCAGTGCGGTGCCGGCGACGCCGAGGGCGAGCGCCGCGATCAGGCGAGAGCTGAGCCGCTCGCCGAGGAGCGCGGGTGCGAGCGCGGCAATCATCAGCGGCGCGGAACAGATCGCCACGAGAGCCGTGACGGCGATTCCGGCGTGCGTCACCGCGGTGAAGTACGTCACCTGGAAGGCGGCCATGCACGCGCCGAGCGCAAGCCAGCGCCATGCGTCTCGACCGGCCGCGCGTCGCAGCGCGTCCACGAACGAGTGCGGGTGCGACAGCGCCGCCACGGTGACGAGCACCAGGGCGCCCACGAGCATCCGCGCGGCGCCGATGACGAGCGGCGTGGTCCCCGCGCGACGTACGAGCAGCGTGGTGACCGCGCCGGTCGTGCCCCAGGAGACGGCGGCGAGCGCGATGAGAGCGAGACCGCGCAGGCGCGCGGGACTTGACGGCGCGGACATGGACCGTGATCATGCCTGACGGCCTTCGGCGGGCACAAGGAGAGTCAGCATGAACGTGGGATTCGTCGGAACAGGGACGATGGGCGCACCAATGCTCGGCAATCTCGTCAAGAAGGGATTCGGTGTCATCGCGTACGACGTCGTGTCGGCTGCGCTCGCGAATGCGGAGAAGCGCGGCGCCACGCGCGCCGAATCCGGCGCCGACGCCGCGCGGCGCAGCGACCTCGTCATCACGATGCTGCCCTCGTCGTCGCACGTCGAGGCGGCGTACCTCGGTCAGAACGGGATCGCCGAAGGGCTCACCCGTGGCCGGCTCTGCGTCGATATGTCGACGATCGATCCGAGCGTCTCCCGCCGCGTCGCGACCGCGCTGGCGACGAAGGGTGTCCGGTTCATCGATGCGCCCGTCTCGGGCGGCGTTCCGCGCGCGGAGGACGGAACGCTCGCGATCATGGTCGGCGGCGACGCGCGCGACGTCGAGGAGGCGCGGCCGGCGCTGTCAGCGATGGGCGCGAACGTGATTCACGTTGGCGCCGTCGGCAGCGGAGAGGTCGCGAAGCTCTGCAACAACCTGATCGCCGGCGTGTCGGCCGTGGCGGTCGCCGAGGCGTTTCGGATTGCCGAAGGGTTCGGCGTCGACGCCAGAATTCTGACCGATGTGATCTCGAAATCCTCGGGGAACACCTGGGTGATGCAGTTCATGCATCCGGTGCCGGGCCTGGTGGCGAAGTCCGCCTCATCGAACGACTACGCGCCGGGATTCATGACCGATCTGATGGCGAAGGATCTGGGGCTGGCCGTGAACGCCGCGCGCGAGCTGCGCGTGCCCGTCGTGGTCGCGCCGGCGGCGCAGCAAGTGCTTCGACTCGCGTCCTCGCACGGCCTCGGCCGTCGCGACTTCACGAGCGTCTACGTGTTCCTGAAACCGTCAGGCAACGACGCCCCGGTTTGATTGGCTGGCTACAGCTTCGAAACGACGACAGCCCACGCGTGAGTGAGGGGTTTGGGGGAAGCCGCAGGGGTCCCCCAACTCAAATGACAGCCCACGCGTGAGTGAGGGGGTTTGGGGGAAGCCGCAGGGGTCCCCCAACTCAATGATCTAGCGGGTCATGCCGCGGGCGTTCGGGTCGCCCGCGCGGACGACGCCGCCGTTGCCGACGTGACAGGGATCGTCGATCGGCTGCAGCGCGGCGACCACGTGGCAGAGCTCGTGCGCGTCGATCTCGAGCGACAGCGCGGACGGCAGGGCATCGGTGTAGCGCACGACCTTCATCATCTTCACGTCGGTCTTCCCGTCGGGCTGCACCGTGTGCCAGATCGAGCAGCCGAGCACCGGGCCCAGCGCGGGCACCTCACGGCACTCACGCTCGACCACCGCGCGGTCGTCGCTGACGATCAGCGTGACCAGGGGGCCGGTCGGTAGGGGTCCCATCTTCGCCGTGCGCGTCGAGGTGGCGCAGCCCCCCAGCGCGACGAGCGCGGCGAGGAGGGCGGGAATGCAACGCGGAGCGGCCATGTCCACGATCTCCGGCAAGCCACGTGCCACACGCAACCGCGCGACAGCGTGCGCGTCGTGCGCGCGCGATCGCAGCGAACATGAAATCGTCTGCAGTGGCCACTGTCGCGCGTTTCAGGGCCGTGGCGTGCCAAAAGAGGCGCGAACCGCGTGCTATACTGGCGCGCGTTCGCGCGGCCACGAGCATCGAAGGAGGACCCGCCGTGAGCCTGTACGTCATGCTCAGCACGCTGTCGGAGTCCGGGCGGAAGGTCCTTCGCGAGCGCCCAGGGTGGATCCGGAAGGTCAACGGCGACGTGCGTCGTATGGGCGCGCGCGTCGTCGCGCAATACGCTGTGCTCGGGCCGTACGACTTCGTGACCATCGTCGAGGCGCCGGACAACGCGACCATCTCCCGTGTGTCGGTGGAGCTGGGCGCGCGGGGCGGCTCGGCCGGAATGACCATGGCCGCCATTCCGCTCGATGAGTTTATCGCGCGGCTGGAAGGCGGAGGCAGGAGACAGGGGAAGAAGAAACGGTGAAAGTTCTCAAGATCACGCCGGAGCGCTGCACCGGCTGCCTGCGCTGCGAGATCGCCTGCTCCTACATGCAGGTTGGCGCGTTTCAGCCGGCAAAATCCGTCATTCGCGTTTCGCCATTCGAGGGCCACACGTCGTACGCGCCCTACACGTGCACACAGTGTGCAGAGGGCTGGTGCATGACGGCGTGTCCCGTCGGCGCCATCACGATCAACGTCGCCGGCGCCAAAGACGTGCTCGATGATCGCTGCGTCGGCTGCAAGCTCTGCACGGTCGCGTGTCCCTACGGGACGATGTTCTACGACCCGTCGACGCGCAAAGCGTTCAAGTGCAATCTCTGCGGCGGCGATCCCGCGTGCGCGCACGCGTGCCCGACGGCCGCCATCGAGTATGAGGACGTGCCGACGGTGGACTGGCTGCGCGACTTCGCACGCGAGCGCGCGTCGCACGTGCTCGCGGCGAACGGAGGGCGCCGCTGATGCCGCGCCGACATCTGATCATCGGCGGCGGCACCGCCGGCATGAACGCGATGCGGACGATCCGTGAGGAGGAGCGGGAGGCCTCGGACATCACGCTGGTGAGCGCCGAAAAGCCGTACTCGCGGATGGTGCTGCCGTATTACCTCGATCGCTCGATCGCCGAGAGCCACGTCTTCACCGCGAGCGCTGCGCTGCTCGCCCAGTGGAAGGTGAAGACACACGTGGGCCGCCGCGCGACGGGCCTGGATGTGAAGGCCGGCGTGTGCACTCTCGACGATGGCACTCGGCTCGAGTACGACGATTGCCTCGTCGCCACGGGATCATCGCCGGTGCGCGCGCCCGTGCCGGGCGCCGACGGCGCGAACGTGCACTCGTTCTGGACGCTCGACGAGTGCCGCGGCGTGATCGGTTCGATCACACCCGGCAGCCACGTGGTCATGGTCGGCGCCGGCTTCATCTCGTTCACCATTCTCAACTCGATTCTCGCGCTGGGCGCGAAGCTGACGATCGTCGAGTTGGCACCCCGCATTCTGCCGCGCATGGTGGACGACACGGGCGCGAAAGTCGTCGAGGAGTGGCTGCAAGCCCATGGCGTGACGGTCCGCACGAACGTCAAGCTCACGCGCATCGAGGACGCGCGCGGCAAGAAGCGGCTGAAGTTCGCCTCGGGCGCGGACCTGGTCTGCGACGTCGTGATCATGGCCACCGGCATCAAGACGAATCTCGACTGGCTCAAAGACTCCGGCGTGCGGATCAATCGCGGCATCGTCGTCGACGATCATCTGCGGTCCAGTACGCCGAACGTCTACGCGGCCGGTGACGTCGCTGAGGGACGCGATCTCGTTTCCGGGCAGCCGGCACTCCATGCCATCGAGCCGACGGCGCAGGAGCACGGCCGCGTGGTCGGCGCCAACATGGCGGGCAAGGACGTCGCCTACAAAGGCTCGCTCATCATCAACATCGTCGAGGTCTGCCATCTCGACGCCGCTTCCTTCGGCGCGTGGGACGACGCGAAGGCCGAGACGATTGTCGGCCTCAAGCGCGACCGCTCGGCGTACCGCAAGCTGCTGTTCAGCGGCGACCGCCTCACGGGCGCGATCATCATTGGTCGCTCCGGCGACGTGTGGACCACGAACGACGTCGGGATGCTCAAGGGCCTTGTGCAAACGGGGGTGCCTTTGGGCCGCTTCAAGGATCACCTGAAATCGCATCCGTTCGACGTGAAGACTGCATACATCGCGTCCGGCGCTGCCGGCACGCTACTTCCCGAAACCGTGCTGGGTCGCCCGTCGAAGGCGCCCGGCGAGACACCGGTGGCCGTATGAGCCCTGTGACCCTCAGCGCTCCCCGACAGGTCGGTAAACCGCAGCCTGCGCTGCCCGGCTCGTACGCCGGACAAATCTTACGGGTGGATCTCACCAAGCGAAAGACATGGGCCGAGCCGTGGACGCCCGACGAGATGCGTGGGCTGCTCGGCGGCGCCGGGCTCGGCGCGATGATCCTCTACCGCGAGACACGCAAGGGCAAAGGCAACGTGTCGTGGGACCATCCCGACAACCGCCTCGTGCTCGGCACCGGTCCGCTCGCTGGGCTGCCGGTGTGGGGAACGGGCGGGCTCACCGTCGTCACGATCGGCGCGCTCACGAACGGGCCCACCTCGACTCAGGCCAACGGTTTCTTCGGCACGAATCTGAAGTACTGCGGCTACGACGCGATTGTGATCCAGGGGCAGGCGAAGGCCTGGGTCTATCTCTCTATCGACGACGACCGCATCGAGATTCGTGACGCCAAACCATACATCGGCAAGGACACGTGGGAAACCCAGGACGCGCTGAGCCGCGACCTCGGTCTGATCGGCCACCAGCTGTCCGTCTACTCGATCGGGCCGGCCGGCGAGCATCTCGTGCGCTTCGCGGCGATCCAGGGCGACTACGGCCACGTCGCGTCGAAGAACGGCGTCGGCGCCGTCATGGGCAAGAAAAAGCTCAAGGCCGTTGCGATCGTCAAAGGCACGAAAGCGCTGCGCGCCGCCGATCCGCGCGGGGTCATGCAGGCGGCCGACGACATCGCACATGATCTCAAGACCGATCCCTCGGCGCGCTCGCTCTACGAGTACGGCACCCTGCCCGGCGTGGTGAACCTCTCCAAGCTCGGCGCGCTGCCGATCCGCAACTACACCACGAACCTGACCGGCAACGCCGACATGACGTCGTGGGAGGCGCCGCGTCTGCGCGAAGGTTTCGATCATCGCGGACACCAGTGCAACGCCTGTGGCATGCACCACTGCCACATGTCCGTCATCCGCCAGGGACCGTACAAGGGCAAGATCGTCGATGAGCCGGAGTACGAGGGATGGTCGGGCGCGGGCTGGACCATCGGCGCCACCGATCAGAGCGGTGTCGCATGGCTGAACACGCAGACGGACCGCGCGTGTGTGGACGTCAACGAGTTCGGCTGGGTCATCGGCTGGGTGATGGAGGGACTGGAAAAGGGCTGGCTCACCAAGCAGCAGGTGGGCTTCGACCTCAAGTGGGGCGACGTCGCGGGCGCCAACCGGCTGCTTCAGATGATCAACACGCGCCAGGGATTCGGCGATCTGCTGGCCGAGGGTGTGAAGCGCGCGTCGGAGAAGCTCGGTGGCGAGGCGGCGAAGGCCGCCATCTACACGGGCAAGGGTGCCTCGCCGCGCGGTCACGATCACCGGGCGCGCTGGGAGGAGATGCTCGACACGGCCACCTCGTCGACAGCGACGATGGAGACCGGCAACCCCGTGCACCAGACCGAGCTCGGGCTGCCGGCGCGCATCAATCCGTTCGACGGCGTCGAAGTGGCCAAGCTGGTTGCGGGCTGTCGTGGCCGCCGCGCGTTCGAGGACTCGCTGGGTGTCTGCATTTTCACGACGCGTACGCGGCTCGAGAACGTGTGCCGAGCGCTGTCCGCCGCGACCGGCTGGTACTACACGGTGGCCGAAGCCATGCGGTTCGGCCGGCGCACCGCTGCGCTCAATCGCGCGACGGCGCTCCGGTGCGGACTCACGCCGGACCTCGAGAAGCCGTCGTATCGCTACGGCTCCACGCCGCACGACGGCCCTGCGGCGGGGCAGGCCGTCTCGGCGCAGTGGGAGAAGATGGTCGACACCTGGTACAAGGAAGTCGGCTACGACCGCAAGACCGGCAAGCCTCTGCCGCGGACGCTCAAAGACTTGGGGCTCGAGTGGCTCAGCAAGGAGCTCTGGGGCAAGACGGCGTAGCCGCGCTCCGCATCCGGCGCGCGCGTCCGGCCGATGCGGCAGCGATCGCCCGCATGGCGAATGCGCTGAATCGGCACGAGGCGCTGAGCCCGCGCGCTTTCACGGCGGCCATCGTGCGCCGTGACGCCTTCGGCCCTCGCCGCGCGTTTCGCATCCTCGTCGCAGAGGTCTCCGCTCGCGTCGTCGGCTACGCGTCGTTCGTCGTCGGCTACAACACCGACGTCGCAGCACGAGAGCTGTGGATGCACGACCTGTTCGTGCTGCCGGCGTGGCGTGATCGCGGGGTCGGTCGGGCGCTCGTCGCCGCCGTCGCACACGAGGCCGTTCGCCGTGGTCTCGCGTGCCTCGAGTGGGGTGTGCGGGATACCAATCGTCGCGCGATCCGCTTTTACCGGCGACTCGGCGCCCAGATCGGCCACGCGCGCATCGCGTCGCTGCGCGGTCGTGCGCTCACGACGCTCGCGGGCCGCGAGTGATTCGTCTCCTCATCAACGCGACCGTCCTGACGATGGACGCGAGCCTGCCGCACGCGCAGGCTCTCGCCGTGAAGGATGGCCGCATCGTCGAGGTCGGCGGCACCGACGAGGTGCTGTGGCTCCGAGAGGAGGAGTATGAGGTGATCGACCTCGAGGGGCGCACGGTCATGCCGGGCTTCGTCGATCCGCACAATCATTTCTCGATCGGCGCCTTCGAGACGCTGTGGGCGGACTGCCGGAGCGCTCGGTCGGTGGCTGACGTGCAGCGGATGCTCGCGACGGCGGCGCGCGAGACGCCGGCCGGCGCGTGGGTCCGTGGCGTCGGCTACGATCACCAGCTCACCGGCGTCCATCCGACGCGCGGCGATCTGGACGCGGCGGTGCCCGACCGTCCCGCGCTCGTCATGCACTTCTCGCATCACCAGTGCGTGGCGAACTCGCACGCGCTCGCCGCGGGCGGGATCGCGCGCGGCACGCCGGATCCGGTGGGCGGTGAGATCGCGCGTGACAAGACCGGTGAGCCGACCGGATTGCTGTTCGAGCGCGCGATGAGCTCGGTCGAGACGGCATCGCGGACGGCGTGGGAGACGCGCTTCACCGACGTGGCGCGGGCGGCGAGCGCTCGCTATGCGGCGCTCGGCATCACCGCCATCCAGGACGCGGCCGTGACGCCGGCCATGGCGCGACGCTACGCCGAGGCGCGCGCGGCGGGTGCGCTGGCGATCGACGTGAGCGAGGTGATGGTCGGCTCGCGCGGCTGGTTCGAGCGTCCGGACGATGCCGCGCCCGGCGCGCTGAAGATCTTCGTCGACGGCGGGTACCGTTGCGCGATGCGCGTCCTGCGCGACGGAGCGCCGCGAACGAGCGGATTTCTGTTCTATGGTCGCGAGGAGCTGGCGTCGCTGCTGCTCACGGCGTGGCGCGCGGAGCGCTTCGTCGTCTGCCACGCGATCGGCAATCTCGGCATCGAAACCGCGGTCGGCGCCATCGAAGACGCGGTGCGGGCGATGCCCGACGGCCCCGCGCGCGTCCGCATCGATCACGCGATCTTCCTGACCGCCGAGCTCATCGCGCGCATCGCCGCGCTGGGCGTCTGGGTCGTGGCGCAGCCGTCGTTCCTCTACGATCGCGGCAGCGTCGTCACCCCGGATCGCGCCACCGACGACTCTATCCTCACGCGCCCCTTTGCCACGGCGCTGCGCGCCGGAGTGCGGCAGGCTTTCTCGTCAGACTATCCGTGCGGCAGCAACGCGCCGCTCATCGGCATCGCCGCCGCCGTGACTCGCACGAATCGGCACGGCCACCTCGCGGCGCCCGAGGAAGCCATCTCACCCGCCACCGCGCTCGAGGCTTACACGCTCGGTGCTGCGCGTGCCGCGGGCATCGCGGACATTGCAGGCAGCCTCGAATCTGGTAAGCGCGCGGATTTGCTCGTCTTGTCGTCCAACCCGCTCGAGTGCACGCCGACGGAGCTGGCGTCCATCCGCGTGCTCGAGACGTGGTGCGGAGGTGTCCGCAGCGTTCCGCCTTGACCCCCTTGTCGCGGTTGTGTTACTTGTCTGCGGCGCACCCGGGACAAACTCCAATTTTCACGCGGGTTTTCGCCCGCACATCCAGCCTTGCTCGGGGGAGTCATGGCACAGACCATCGGATTCATCGGACTCGGGATCATGGGCCGGCCAATGGCCAAAAATCTTCTCAAGGCCGGCTACCCATTGGTGGTCCACAGCCGCAGCCGAGGCCCGGTCGACGACGTCGTCACGTCGGGTGCTCGCGCGGCGTCGTCGCCCAGAGAGGTCGCCTCGCAGTGTGATGTGCTCATCACGATGCTGCCCAACTCACCCGACGTCGAGCAGGTGGCCCTCGGCAAGGACGGCATCATCGAGGGCGCGAAAGCCGGGTTGATCTTCGCTGACATGTCGACGATCTCGCCGATCGTGTCGCAAAAGATCGGCAAGGCGCTCGCCGCCAAAGGTGTGAAGATGCTCGACGCGCCCGTCTCGGGCGGCGAGAAGGGCGCCATCGACGGGGCGCTGTCCATCATGGTCGGTGGCGACAAGGCCACCTTCGACGCCGTGCTGCCGATCTTTCAGGCGATGGGCAAAACGATCACGCTGCTCGGCCCGCTCGGCTTCGGCGGCTTCACCAAGCTCGCCAACCAGATCATCGTCGCCGTCAACCTCACCGCGCTCGCGGAGGCGCTCACGCTCGGCAAGAAGGCAGGCCTCGATCGCGAGCTGCTCTTGACCGCGCTTGCCGGCGGGCTCGCGGGCAGCAAGTGCCTCGACCAGAAGAAGACCAACTACGTCGCCGGGACCTACAACCCCGGCTTCAAGATCGACCTGCACTTCAAGGACCTCGGGCTCATCATGGAATCGGCGCGCACGCTCGGCGTACCGCTCCCGGCCACGGCGGTGGTCCAGGAGCTGTTCAACGCGATGCGCGTCAAGGGACGCGGCGGCCTCGATCACTCGGGCATCATCACCCTGCTGGAAGACCTCGCGGGCGCCTCGTGAGGGCTACCGTCGATCGCGCGGGGCTGGATCCGCAGGGTCGACTCCCCAAGGTTCTGGTCCGGCGCGTTCGCAAGGGCGACCTGTCGCGCGTGAAGGATGTCCTCGAGCAGACGTTCGGCGATTTCCTCGAGCGGCAGCTCGGCACGCGCCCGCGTCAAGCGTTCAGCGGCGCGCAGTACGTCCATCACCGCTGGCTGATGGAGCCGTGGGGCTGCTTCGTGGCCGAAGAGGACAACGCCAAGATCGTCGGTACCGCGCTGGCCGTCGCGTGGGGCTCGGTCGGACTCCTCGGGCCGGTGGCCGTGCTGACGAACTATCAGAACCAGACGATCGGTCAGCAGCTGATCCGCGCCACGCAGGAGTTCTTCGACGAGAACAAGACCACGCTGCAGGGCGTGATGACGTACCCGACGAGCCCGAAGCATCTCGCCCTCTATCACAAATTCGGCTACCGCCCGAAGGCGCTTACGGCGTTGATGAGCCGGATCCTCGACCGCAGCGCGCCGCGACCCGCCACGAAGCTGGCGCGCGGTCCGCTCACCGTGCGCCGCTTCTCGCAGCTCGAGGAGACGAAGAAGAAGGCGACGCTGGCGCGGGCGCACCGCATCACGAACGCGGTCTATCGCGGTCTGGATCTCGCCAAAGAGGTGGAGATCGTCGACGGGCTCGCGCTGGGCGACACACTGCTGCTCGAGCGCGGCCGCGAGCTGATCGGCTTCGCCGTGATGCACACGCCAGGGGTCAGCGAGGCCCCGAGCGGCACGCTGTACGTGAAATACATGGCCATCGATCCTGCGCAGAAGCGTGTGGAGCACCTCGAGCAATTCGTGGCCGCCGTCGAGGATATCGGCCACGAGCTCGGCGTGCAGCGCGTCGCGCTGCCGGTGTACTTGCGCTACTGGCTCGCCTACAGCACTCTGGTGAGGTGCGGTTACCAGGTCGACTTCACGATGCTGCGCATGCAGAAGGGCAAGCAGGAGGATTACGAGGACCCGACACATCTCGTCCTCGACGACTGGCGCTGATGTCGTCACGCCCGGCCCTGCTGGCGATCACCCTCGTCATCGCCGCCGCGGCCCCGGTCGCCGGTCACTCGCTGCTGCTGTCCTCCGTCCCCGCCGCCGATGCCGTGGTGCAGACCTCGCCGTCGTACGTGACGCTTCGCTTCAACAACCGCATCGAAAAACGGCTCTCGCGCGTGCGGCTGGTGGACGAGCACGGTGCCGTGGCCGCGGCGCCGACGGCGACGGCCAAGGACCAGTCCGCGGAGACGCTCGTTGCCGCCGTGCCGCCGCTGGCGCCCGGCGCGTGGCGCGTCGAGTGGCAGGTGTTCTCCACCGACGGCCACGTGGTCGCCGGTAGCTACCGGTTCCGGCTGGCTCCCTGATCGATGGCCGGGTTCGTTGATGTTCTGCTGCGCGGCCTGATCCTCGTCCTGACGAGCGTCGCCGTCGGTGGCGTCGCGTGGCTGCGTCTCGTCCTGCGCGCGGAGCCTCACGTCAAGCCCGATGCACCGATGGTGCTGGCATTGCACGCGATCGCGATCGGCGCTGCGGCGGCCGCGCTCGCGCAGGCGGCGATCGTGCTCGTCGGCCTCGGCGCCGTCGCCGACGCTCACGGCACGTGGCCGCTCGGCCCGTTCTTTGAGACGACGTTCGCGCTGACGGCAACGGCGCGCATCATCCTGGCCGCGATGGTGAGCGCGCTGGCGCTGACGATGGCGCGCCGGGCGGCGTCGCGCGTGCTTTGGACCGCGCTGACGGCAAGCGCGACGCTGCTCGTGGCGTCGTCTGCGGTCGTCAGCCACGCCGTCGCGCGGCTCGAGTGGCGCGTGACGCTGGCGACGCTCGACGCCGTGCACCAGGTGGCCGCTGCGCTGTGGGTCGGCGGCCTCGCGCATTTGGTGCTGTTCGCGATCGCGAACGAGCGATCGGACGTGTCGGAGCCACCAGTTGTAGCGGGGACCGCGAGCACGGCTTGGACCGCAGGTGGCCTGTTCAAGATGCGGCGCGGCTCCGACACGCCCGATTACACGTCGTTGAGCGTTCCGACCACAATCCGCCGATTCTCGACGCTGGCATTCTGGTCGATGACAGCGATCGTGGCGGCCGGCCTCGCGCTGACCTTTGCATACGTGGGCGATCCGGGCGCATTCGTCGGCACCGCGTATGGCGTGATGATCCTCAGCAAGGTGGCGCTCCTCGTGCCGGTGCTCGGGCTCGCGTACGTCAACATGCGCGTCGCGCGCCGCGCGTCGGCGGCGCCGGGGGCCCGGCTCTTCCGCTTCGTCGAAGTCGAGCTGGGGCTCGGCGTCACCATTCTGTTCGCGGCGGCGTCGCTGACGTCGCTACCGCCGGCGGTGGACGTCACGACCGATCGCGCCACCGTGACGGAGGTCGCCGCGCGGTTCACGCCGACCGCGCCGCGCCTGACGAGCCCGCCCATCGACGAGCTGCTGCGCACGGCCGATCCACTGATGGGACGACAGATCGAGCGCAAGCCGGTGGAGCGTGCGTGGTCGGAGTACAACCACCACTGGGCCGGCCTGTTCGTCGTGACGATGGGCGGGCTGGCGATCCTGCATTTCGTCGGCGTGCGGCCGGCTCGCCACTGGCCGCTCGTGTTGCTCGGCCTGGCGACCTTTCTGTTCGTCCGCAACGATCCGCGCGCGTGGCCCCTCGGCCCCGCGGGCTTCTGGGAGAGCCTGACGCTTCCCGACGTGTTGCAGCACCGCACGTTCGTGCTTCTGATCATCGCCTTCGGCATCTTCGAATGGATGGTGCGCACCGAGCGGCTGCCGGAGCGGCCGTGGGGCTATGCGTTTCCGCTGCTGTGCGCGGTCGGCGGCGGCCTGTTGCTGACGCATTCCCACGCGATGTTCAACCTCAAGGACGAGTTTCTGACCGAGGTCACGCACGCGCCGCTCGGCATTCTCGGCGCCTTCGCTGGTTGGGGCCGCTGGCTCGAAGTCCGACTGCCGGCCGCCGGTCCCGCGCCCGGCTGGGTCTGGCGGGGCTGCTTCACTGCGGTCGGGATGATCCTCTTGTTCTATCGTGAGGGCTGATGACACGAGGACGACTATGATCGCCGGGCACGCCACCGCCGAGGGCACCGCGCGCTACGCCGCCAGCCAGACGGAGCGCACCGTGCCGTCGCACTTCCGGGAATTTCCGGGAGGCGCGCGAGCCTCGTCGCTGGGACTGGGGACCTATCTCGGGCGCGAGGACGCGGCGACGGACTCGCTGTACGAGCGGGCGATCACACGCGCGCTCGAGCGAGGCATCAACGTGCTCGACAGCGCCATCAACTACCGCCATCAACGCAGCGAGCGCGCGATCGGCCGCGCGCTGGCTGCGTGCATCGCCCGCGGCATCGTCGCGCGCGAGGACGTCGTGGTGACGACGAAGGGCGGTTATCTGGCCTTCGACGGCGAGGCGCCGGCGGACCCGCGAGCGTACTTCAGCGCGACCTACGTGCAGCCAGGCATCGTCCGGTCCGGTGACGTCGTCGGGTGGCATTGCATGACGCCACGCTTTCTCGCCGACCAGCTCGAGCGCAGCCGAGCCAATCTCGGCCTGGACACGATCGACGTCTACTATGTGCACAACCCCGAGACGCAGCTCGACGAAGTCGAGCGCCCCGCGTTCCTCACGCGACTGCGCTCGGCCTTCGGCGCGCTCGAAGAGGCCGTGCAGGCTGGCCGGATCCGCTGGTACGGCGCCGCGACGTGGAACGGCTTCCGTACGGCACCACAGGAGCGGAACCACCTTTCGTTGGCCGAGGTGCTCGCCGCGGCCGGCGATGCCGGCGGCGCCGATCACCACTTCCGCTTCGTGCAGCTGCCCTACAACCTCGCGATGCCGGAGGCCTTCACGCTCGCCAACCAGCCGGCCGACGCGGGCCTGGTCCCGATGCTGCGCGCCGCGGAGCACGTCGGGCTGTACACGATGGCGTCCGCGTCGATGATGCAAGGGCAGCTGTCGCGTGGCCTGCCGCCCGAGCTCGCGACGGCGCTGTCGGGGCTCGACACCGACGCGCAGCGCGCGCTGCAGTTCGTGCGCTCGACACCGGGCGTGGGCACGGCGCTCGTGGGCATGAAGACCATCGCGCACGTCGAGGAAAACGCGAGCGTGGGCCGAACGTCGCCCGTGCCATGGGAGCAGTTCCAGCGCCTGTTCACGGCCGCCTGATGTTGCGGACGTCGGGCTCGTCCGGTACGGTGTGGCCGTGATCACCTTCGAGCGTGACCACGAGCGTGCCCTCGGCGTGCGTGTCAGCGCTTCGGCGGTCATCTTCGATCGTCGTCGGCGCATCCTGCTGCAGCAACGGTCGGACGGCGGCCAATGGGGATTGCCCGGCGGCTCCGTCGAGATCGGAGAATCCGTGACCCAGGCCGTCGCGCGGGAAGTCCGCGAGGAGACCGGCCTCGTCGTCGTCGCGCGCCGGCTCGTCGGCGTGTACTCGGATCCCGACCTGCAAGTCGTTCGGTATCCGGACGGCAACGTGTGGCATTACGTGACGATCTGCTTCGAGTGCGCCGTACGTAGTGGAACTCTCACGACCTGCGACGAGACGCTGGCGCTCGAGTGGTTCGCGCTCGACGCGCTTCCGGCCGGGCTGTTGAGGAATCATCGCGTGCGGATCCGTGACGCCTGCGCCCGGCGCATCGCCGCCTTCGTGCGATGAGGAGGATTCTCGGGTGATGCGACGGATTCATCACGTCGGTGTCGTGGTGAAGCGATTGGCCGACGCCTATCGGTTCTACCGTGACGTGCTCGGCTTGCCCTTGTTGAAGGAGAAGACGATCGCCGATCAGGGAGTGCGGGCGGCGCTCCTCGGTGCCGGCGACACCGAGATCGAGCTCCTGGAGCCGATCGACGCGAGCTCCGGCATCGGGCGATTTCTCGAACGGCGAGGTGAGGGACTGCATCATCTCTGCTTCGAGACGCCGGATGTCGCCGACGCGCTCGCCGGCCTCAAACGGCGCGGCGCGGAGCTCATCGATACAATACCCCGCGACGGGCTGGCGGGCCGTATCGCGTTCCTGCATCCGCGTGCCTGCCGCGGGGTGCTCGTCGAGCTCGCCACACCGCCGTCCGACGAGCCGCCCACGCATGCTTCACCCCTCGGTCTCAAGCGTCTCGTGCTCGGGGCGCAGGACGTCAAACAGACGGCCGGACGTTTTCAGGCACTCTTCGGCTTCACAGAGGTTGCGATGAACGACGGCCCTCGCACGATGCTCGGCGTCGGCAAGGGTGCGCTGCTCGTTGTCCCGGCCGCGGAGGTCGGTGGGACGGAAGGCATGGTGGCGCTGTCGCTCGTGGCGGAGGATTTTTCGGCGCTGATGGCCGCGCTGCGCCGTGCGGGAACGCCGCGGCTGGAGGGCACGGCCGAGGTCTCGATCGAGCCCACCGACAGCCACGGCGTCCACCTTCACATCAGCCGCTACAACTTCCCGTGAGGCTGCGCGAGCCGAGCCGCTAGAACGCCTCGGGCTCGCGCGCGATGCGATCCAGGTCCGCGCGCGTGTAGCTGCCGAGCGAGCGAAAGTCGAGATCGATGTAGTTCTTGATCCAGCGCATCGCGATCTTCGTGGCCGCGCGATAGCGCGTCTGCGTCGCGGCATCGTTGGGCCGACGCGCGAGAATGTCGTTGAGCTCCTCCTGCAGCAGACGCTTGACGAGCGCGACATCGTGCGTGGCCGACGGCCCATCGGTGGCCGTGGCACGGTGCCGCACGCGCTGCGCGATCTGGGCGACGGACATGCGACCGGTCGCGAGGTCCTCCATGAGCGCCGGATGCACGCCCGGCTTGCCCTCGAGGCTGTCGATCCCCTTGGCGCCGCGGCCGTTGAGCCAGCCCTCCACGTACTCGATCACCATACGGGCGTTGCGACGCGTGCCCTCGACGGTGATCGGGCCCGCCGGTACCTCCACGCGTACTGGGTAATTTTCCGGCCTGGCCATCTCGGGCGTCGGCTTGAATCCGGACGCGATGAGCTTCTTGAAGGGATCCGCCGCCGTCTTCATGTGAAAGATGTGAGCGACCCAGCCTCGCAGAAAGCCCTGTGCGGCTTCCCACTCCTTGTCCTTGCGGATGGCATCCGCCGCCACCCGGTTGACTTCGGGATCGTTGCTCGGCAGCGCGGTCGCCATGCCGCCGATCGGCACCGCGCCTCGCTTGAGGCAGATCGCGACGAGACGCCGAAAGATGTCGGCGAGGAACGGCGTGGTCTTGATGTCCACGCCGAAGCGGTCGGGCCACACGGACTTCGAATCCGCCATGACGTACTCGAAGATCGAGGCCTTGAGATCCCATCGGGCGGCGTTGAGGCCCGCTGCATAAGGCCCGAGAGCGTGGAGCATTTCTTCCATCGCGTACACGCACGGCAGCGACTCGACCAGAATGATGCCGCGGATGGTCGCCTTCGCCAGGAACGGCAGCCGCTCGCGGCACGCGTCAAACAGCTCCCGATAGAAGCGCGCCTCGTCGGGCGTCTCGAGCTTGGGCAGATAGAAGTAGATGCCTTGACCGCGATCGGCTTGCGCGCGTCCCGCGTAGAACAGCGTGAGCGCGGTACCGAGGATCGCCGCGTTCACCGGTGTGCCGTCCACGCGCACGTCCGACTCATCGAGGTGCAGGCCACGCTCGCGGTGCATGAAGAACGGCAGCTCGCCCGGCGCGACCTTGTATTCGCGCTTGCGCTCGGTGTCGTTGAAGTACAGCTCGCGGTTCACCGCGGCCAGACGGTTGGCGGCGGCGCGTACGGTATCGATGAGGCGGTGGCCTCCGGAATCCTCGTCGTCGTCGAGGTCACCTTCGGCGCGCTCGCCCTCGGGACCGGGATTGAGCGCGTTGATGAACATCGACGTGATCGAGCACGGGCCGGAGATCTCGATGCCCGGCTTCTTCAGCTCGTCGGGCACGGGCGGCACTTTCCAGTCGCCGGTCGTCGCCGGGCTCGGCGGCAGCGGGGCGGGGACACGCCCCGCGTGCGCATCGGCGAGCATCCGCGCGCGCTCGGCGCGCAGCGACAGGGCCCGCGCGTTCAGGCGATCGTGCAGCGCGGCCAGCAGCTCGTTGAAGGCCGGCGTGAAGAGCCGGTCGGCGCCCTCGACGGGCTCGAATCGGACGCGTGAGGTCGGCGTCATCGGTCGGCGTTCTCCTGCGGCGGACGGGTGGTTGAACGTGGCCGTTTTCGCATGACGGCCGCATGCTGTCAATTTACATGGGGGCCCCGACATGGCCCCAGTTTCGCCGAGCGAAGGGGCTACGCCCCCTCGGACTCCCCGGCGACGCTCGGGTCGCCCCGGCGCAGCCGTGGCGCCCCTCGATCGGGGCCCCCATGTAAAATACCGCTCCGCCATGCCGTCGTCTCGACGCTTTCGCGGTCTCGGCAAAGGTCGCGCGACCCGGCGCACCCTCGCGCGCGGTGGCACCGGTGCCGCCGGGCAACTCAACCGTGCGCTCGGCACGTGGGAAGGCGTGAGGATTACGCCGATGTTCGGGCGCTGGGGGTATTTCACCGGCGAGCGACTGTTCGCGTGCTTTCCGCTGGCGAGCAAAGAGCACGATCTCTGGATCCGCCTGGCCTACGACGATCAGCACCGCGCGCTGCGCGAGCCGGGTGTGCGGCCCCATCGCCGCTTCGCCAGACGCGGATGGATCGAGCTGGACCTGGTCGACGAAGCCGACGTGGCCCGCGCGCTGCGCTGGCTTCGTCGCGCGCATGGCGCCG
>Ga0075433_10000014_pt1 | contig 67912 bp, 65 predicted proteins | sample RhiMethybrSRZTD2_FD_75299 | JGI IMG/M metagenome (GOLD analysis project Ga0075433, IMG submission 75299) | Populus rhizosphere microbial communities from Tennessee, USA - Rhizosphere MetaG P. TD hybrid SRZTD2 | ecosystem: Host-associated > Plants > Roots > Rhizosphere > Soil | place: USA... | reverse complement strand
GGAATTCCCGTCAAGGGCCCGGCGGTCACGGAAAGCCGCGTATGGTTCCAGCGGGCGGTGAAAACCCGGCGCCTCGCGATCGGCGATTACGTCGTCGGACACTCCTCGGGACGTCCCTCGATCCACCTCGCCCAGCCCATGATGGCTCCGAAGACGGAGGACGTTCTCGCCATTCTCGTCGTCGCCATCGACCTCGAGCACCTGGCCCGCGTGATCCCCGCCGATCTGCCCGCCGGCTCGACCGCCTACGTGCTCGACTCCTCGGGCACCATCCTCGGCCAGGCTGGGAGCACGACCGGCACGGTGACCGGGACCCCCTTCCCCGACCGCGACCTCCTCGCCGCCACCGGCGTGGTCGAAACGGAGGGTCCCGACGGTATCTCCCGCTACTTCGGCACCCGCGAGATCCGCCTCGGCGACGGCGGCGATTCCCTCCGCGTCGCGCTCGCCATGCCGTCCGCGACCGCCCTCGCCCAGGCCGACCAGATGATCAACCGCGACTTCGCCGCGATCACCGTGCTCATCCTCCTGGCCTTCGGGATGTGGCTGCTCGGCGACCGGTTCCTCGTCCGCCGCACGCAGGCCCTCGTCCGCGTGACGCGCGATCTCGGGTCGGGCCGCCTCGACGTCCGCGCCCCGGTCCCCTACGACCACGGCGAGCTGGGCCAGCTCGAGCGCGCCTTCAACGTCATGGCCGACTCCCTCCAGCACCGCTCCGCGGCCCTCGGCGAAAGCGAGGCGCGATTCCGGGAGATCGCCGAGACGATCCAGGAAGTTTTCTGGGTCGTGACCCCCGGCCTCGACCGGGTGATGTACGTCAGCCCCGCCGCCGAAAAAATCTGGGGCCTCCCGGGGGCGGCCTTCATGGCCCGCCCGGCCCTTTTCCGCGAAACCGTTTTTCCCGAGGACCGCCCCCGTCTGGAGACGGCGTTCGCCTCGATGGGCGAGAACGGGCTCGACGAGGAATACCGGATCGTCCTGCCCGACCGGACCGTGCGCTGGGTGCTGTCGCGCGCCTTCCCCATCCTGGAGAGCGACGGCTCCGTCCTGCGCGTGATCGGCGTCACCGAGGACCTGACCGAGCGCAAGCGCCTCGAGGAGCAGTTCCTCCAGTCGCAGAAGATGGACGCCCTGGGACGGCTCGCCGGCGGCGTCGCGCACGACTTCAACAACCTCCTCACGATCATCTCGGGCTACGGCGACCTCCTCATGAGCGACCCGCGCTTCGACGCGGAGACGCGCCACCAGCTCGGCGAGATCATCGGCTCCGCCCACCGCGCCTCCGCGCTCACCCGCCAGCTCCTCGCCTTCAGCCGCAAGCAGCTGGTCGAGAAGCAGCCCGTGAACCTCAACGAGATCGTGAAGCGCATGCACGGCCTCCTCGGCCGGCTCATCGGCGAGGACATCCGCCTCGTCACCCACCCGGCCGACGATCTCGGCACGGTGATGGCCGACCCCGGCCAGATCGAGCAGGTGATGATGAACATCGTCGTGAACGCCCGCGACGCCATGCCGCGCGGCGGGACGATCCGCCTCGAGACCGCGAACTTCGAACTCGACGAGGCGTACGCCCGCGAGCATCCGGACGTGAAACCCGGGCCCCACGTCATGCTCGCGATCACCGACACGGGCGTCGGCATGGACGCCGCCACGCGCGTCCGGGTCTTCGAGCCCTTCTTCACGACCAAGGACAAGGGCAAGGGCACCGGCCTCGGGCTCTCCACCGTCTACGGCATCGTGAAGCAGGTCGGCGGGCACATCTGGGTCTACAGCGAGCTGGGCCGGGGCACCACCTTCAAGATCTACTTCCCCCGCGCCCTCGCGGAGGAGGAAGCCGGAGCCCCGAAGCCGGTGGCCGAATCTCCGCGCGGCGGAAGCGAGACGATCCTCGTCGTCGAGGACGAGGCCAACCTGCGGGAGCTCATCCGCGGCGCCCTCCAGTCGCGCGGCTACGCGGTGATCGAGGCCGCTGACGGCGCCCAGGCCCAGCGCGTCAGCGATCTCTTCAAGGGGACGATCCACCTCCTCATGACCGACTCGGTCCTGCCGAACCTGAGCGGCCCGGCCCTGTCGCGGACGCTCCTGGACAAGCGCCCCGGGCTGAAAGTCCTCTTCATGTCGGGCTATACCGACGCCGCGGTCTTCGAACAGGCCGGGGTCGAGGTGGGCAAGGCCTTCCTCCAGAAACCCTTCACCATCGACGCCATGGCGCGTAAGATCCGGGAGGTCCTCGAGACCCCCTGAGGTGGCCATGTCGATCCGGCTGACGAGCGCCGCGTTCTCCCCCGGGTCGCCGATCCCGAAGAAGCACACCGGCGAAGGCGCCGATATCTCCCCGCCGCTGGCATGGTCCGATCTCCCGCCGGGCACGAAGGAACTCGCCCTGATCTGCGACGATCCCGACGCGCCGACGCCCAGGCCGTGGGTCCACTGGGTGCTCTACGGTTTGTCCGCGTCGCTCGCGGGTTTGACGGAGGGCGAGGCCGACGGAGGCTTGAGCGGCCCCACCGACTCCGGCGGGCCGGGCTACAGCGGTCCGATGCCCCCGAAAGGGCACGGCGTCCACCGCTACTATTTCAAACTCTACGCGCTCGACGCTTCGCTCGGGGCCAAGGCGGGCTTGACGAAGGAAAAACTCCTCGCGGCGATGAAGGGACACATCCTGGGCGTGGGTGAATTGATCGGCACGTACGAGCGAAAGTGAGCGCGCGGCTGCTCGAAGCTCGGAGCTCGGAGCTCGGAGCTCGGAGCTCGAAGCTAGGTCTTAGGTCGTTCGTTCGCGCCGTTCGCCAGTTCCGCATCCTTGACGTGAATTTTCTCCTGCCCCTTCACCGTGCGCCGCGCGATCGCCTGCATGTTGAAGTGGATGATCAGGTAGATGCCCAGGAGGATCAGGACGAGATCGGCCACGCGCGTCATGATCGAGAAGGCCGCCGCCGCGCTTTTCGGATCCCCCGCCATGCCGATGTTCGCGAGCTTGAAGAGCCCCACCATCCCCGCCTCGAAGATCCCCAGCCCCCCCGGCGTGTGGGGCACCATGTTGATGAGGTTCGTGACGACGTAGATGCCGCACAGGTACTCCGCGCCGATCAGGGTGCGCTCCTTGGTGAAGTAGAAGAAGATCCACGGCCGCATCAGGATCGAGACCGCCGAGATCAGCGTCACCGCCTGCGACGCGAGGAACGTCCGCCACCCGTGCGTGAAGGAGCGGTGGATGAGCTGCTCCATCTCCCGCGCGTGGCGCCGGAGCCGCGCGAGCTTCCGCTTCGCCATCCCGAGCGCCGCCAGCAGGTTGATGACCCGCACCGTCGGACGGAAATTGCCCAGGAAGGCGTACAGCGCCAGGCCGAAGAGCACCGAGAGGACCGCCATCCCCGTCACGAGGACGGTCGATTTCTCGCGGAGCGCCGGGATCCGCCAGAGCGCGATCCCCGCCGCGACGAGCATGACGAGGAGGAGCGCCCCGACCTCCTGGAACTTACTCACGATGATGGTCGCCAGGACCCGCCGCTTGGGTTCGCCGTGGGTGCTCGCGACGTAGAACATCTTCAGCGGCTCCGCCCCGAGGTACATCGACGGCGCGAGGAAGTTGATGGGGAATCCCATGAAGCACGCCTTGAGGGCGGTCGAGAACGGGATCTTCATCCCCTCGCCGCGCATGAGCATCGTCCAGCCGACGGCGGGCGCGATGAGGACGACCGCCGCGTTGGCGACGAAGACGGCGAGCCCCAGCCACCCCACCTCGGCGACGGTCTGGAGCGTCGGCTGGATGCCGCCGAAATGGGCGATGACAAAGACGAAAAGGCCGAGGCCGAACAGGAGGGAGGCGGCGAAGAAGACCTTCTTCCACATGGAGCGCGGACGCCTCGGTCGGAAACGGATCTATGAGGCCGGAAGTTTCGAGGGGGAACCCCGCCCCTCGTGCGACATCCTACATGTTTACGCGGGAATTGAAGAGATTACGCAATGGAGAGTCCAAAGTGCGAAGTGCAACGTGCAAAGTCGTCCAAAGTGCGAAGTCCAAAGTCACAAGGGAGCCGGGGGAGGGGCGAAACGTTGAAAATCGGACGTCGGCGCTTACTCCAACCTGAAGACAAAGCGTACGGAGCAGGCCATGCCCGACCCGGGGGCGCGCGGACGGTACTTCCACTTGCGGATGGCGGCCAGCGCGGCCTCGTCGAGCTCGGTATTGCCGGAGCTTTCCGAGACGCTGCCGTTCGACACGGTGCCGGTCTCGTCGACGTAGAAACTGACCCTGACGGTGCCTTGGATGTTGCGCCGGCGCGCTCCCTCGGGATAGTCGGGAGGCGGAGTCTGGAGCGCGACCGCGCCCGTTCCGCCCGCCCCTTGCCCGGTCCTCGACCCGGTGCCCGCTCCCGCCTCGGCGCCCGCGCCGCGGTCTCCTCCCCCTCCCGTTCCACCCGACGACGCCGCGGCGAGCCGCGCTCGGCCCTCGCCGGGCTTGGACCGATCGGGATCGCCGGGATTCAGGGCCGGCCCGCTCCTGGCGTCGAGCGGCAACGGCGTGAGCTTGAGGTCGGGGAAGTTCGAAACGGTGTCGTCGAAGGTCGTCGGGTCGGGCTCCGCCGTCCCGAAGGCGCGGGGATCGCCCCGCGGCGGCTCCACGATCGTGACCACCGGATCGGATGGCCGGAGCGTCACGGTGTACGACGCGTCGCCGATCGGCGCGCGGCGGCCCGTGGCGGCGAGCGGTCCGACGACGATGAGCGCCGCGATCGCCGCGAGTCCGGTGTGGACCGCGATCGAGAGGCCCCAAGCCCCTCCGGCGAGCGCCACCCGTCGATTGCCGGCCATGTCGTCAACTCCTCCAGATACGAACTATAGCATATACGACAAACAGCCCTCAGCGGTCAGCCATCAGCGTATGAAGCGATCAGCGATCAGCGCCAGAAGCGATCCGCAATCAGCTCAGGAGGAGGTAGACAGTCAGCCGGAGGTTGGGCCGCTCGAAGCTCGGAGCTCGAAGCTTGAAGCCGGCTATTGCTTCTTGCGCAGCCAGATCTCGTCGAACCAGACTTTCCCGTCGTGGGCGTTCAGCGCGAGGTTCTCGAGCCGCGACCGGCCCGTCTTGACCCGGAAAATCTCGCGTTCGTTGTACATGACGATGTACTCGCCGTTCTGGATGAAGACGCCGATCAGGTGGCTCGTGCCGTCGTCTCCCTTGACGTTGACGTCGGGCTCGAAGGCCTTCCCCGCGCCTCCGTGGGCGACGCCGAAGGACGCCCCGCCCCGCGAGAGCCACGCGAGCCGCTGGTAGTTCTCCCAGACGAGGCCCCCTCCCGCCTGGTCCCCCTCGGAGAAATGGAGCTTGATCGAGATCGCGTCGAACTCGCCGCCGGGGAGCTTCAGCTTCGCGTACTTCGACTTGTCCTCCTCGGCCCGGAGGAGGATCGGGTCCCCGCGCTTGCCCTCGAGGCCGAGGTCGCCCGGATTTGACACGAGCACCCACCGCGCCGCGGCGCGGATCGCCTTGATCGCGTCGCCGCTCTCGGCGTAGTGCTTCGCGAGCGTCGAGAGCGTCGCCTCCATCTCCTTGAGCTGCTGCGCCCGGGCCTGCGACTTGCCCAGGTCGACCAGCTCCTTGTACATCGCCTCGCGGAGCGACTTCACGTCGGCGTCGTCGGGATGGGTCTCCGCGCCCGACTTGAGCGCCTCGAGCGCCTCGTCGAATCTCTTGTCCTTCCGCGCCCGCTCCGCGCGCCCCAGGAAGGCTTCCTTGACGCGCGCCCGGATGGCGACGACGAGCCGGTGCGGATGGACGGTCTTGCCCAGCTCCTTGGTCGCGGCCTCCCACTTGCCGGCATCGGCGAGCGCCACCGCGAGAAGGACGACCGCGTCGGGCTGGGATTTCAGGACCTCGTCGCGCACGCGCCCGGCCAGCCACTCGCGGTCGATCTCGTCGAACGCGATGTCCATCGTGCCGCCCATGTAGAAGACGACGACCGATTTCCGTTTCAGCTGGTCGATCCGCACCTGGTCGACTTTCCCGCCCATGATGGGGAGCTCGAAGGCCGCGCCCTTCGCCTTGACGAGGCGCGCGTGGAAGGGCGCGAAGAGGGCGTTGCGGGCGCGGAGGACGAAGAGGCGGTCGAGCGAGTCGTGCGGGAGCTTGTCCCCTCCGGCCGCTTTCGCGAGGGCTTCCAGCTCGTTGACCGCGTCGGCGAGATCGGGCACGGCGAGCCCCGCCTTCTCGGCCTTGTCGAGGATCTGCGCGAACCTCTGGGGCGTGACGACTTCCTGGGGCGCGAGGAGGAAAGTCGCAAGAATCAGGAACATCGCAGGCGGATTATACACCTCCCTTGTACGCCGTCGGGGCCCGATCCGTGGAATGAACCCGTCAGGCGGCGAGCTTGACCTCGACGGGCGCGCGCTCGAAGTCGCTCGCGGTCATGAGCGCCTCTGGCTTGAGTCCCGCGAGGCGCGCGAGCCAGCCGTCGGGCACGATCTCGAGCCGCGTGGCGTAGAAGGTCGCAATGTCGTTGAAGTACGCACGGGCGAGCGCGACGCGCTGTTCGGTGTCGGAGAGCTCGGCTTGCAGCGCGAGGAAGGACTCCTGCGCCTTGAGCTCCGGGTAGCGCTCGACGAGAGCGCGGAGGATGGGGAGGCACGCGCGGTGGTCCGGGCCGGGCTTGCCGGGTGGCGTCGCTTCGAGCTGGGCGCGGAGGCCGGCGAGCTCCGCCTGGAGCGTCCGCTCGTGGTCGCGGAAGCCTTTCACCGATGCGACGAGGTTCGGGATGAGATCGTTGCGCCGCTTGAGCTGGATTTCGACGAGCGACCAGGCCTGGCGGACGCGCTGGCGGAGGTTCACGAGCGAGTTGTACGCGGTGATCGACCAGCCGAGGATCCACGCGAGGATCCACGCGCCGGCGGCGACGAGGTACGGCGTCGGATGCGAGGGATCGACGCGCCCTTCGGCGACCTGGATTCCGAAGATGAGGCCGGCGGCGAGGAGAAGGAGGCTGGCCATGTCCCACCCGAGCGCCGTCCACCAATAGCCCGAGCTGACTTTTTTCTCGCTCCGGACGGTGATGAGGAAGAGGGGCGCATCTTCGTTGCGCGCGATTTCCGGCGCGACGGCGTCCTTCCGCTCGCGGGCCTGGCCGACGACGTAGAGCCGCGCGCCGATGGGGATGGACTCCTCGGTGAACCGGCGCCGGCGGTCGGAGTTGGCGACGACGGTGTCGGGTCCCTTGCCGTAGTAGAGCGGATCGTCCTCGGTGACGGTCTCGTCGAAGACGGATGCGCACTCGAGTCGCGATCCATCGGGTCGGACGAGGATGGCGCCGGTGTCATCGCGGAGGAAAAATGGGACCTGCCGGGAGTCCGAGTCGACGGTGGTCCAGCCGCTCTCGTGGTGGGTCGTGGTGTTGCCCTTGGAGTCGGTCGTGGTGTAAGTGCGCGACCAGTGTTCCTCGACGGTCCACGAGTACGCGACGCAGGGAATTTCGGCGAGGGCGCTGGTGAGGGGGCTCGGGTGTTCGGCGACCCCGTTGAGCTCGACGAACCCGATGAAGACGCCCTGGCACTTCGAGGTGGGCAGGTCGTCGATGAGCCGCCGTTTCCTCCGGGCCGCCATCGCGCCGACGATGCAGAGGAGCGCGAGGAGGGCGCCGATGACGGGAGGCAATGGGTTCATTTCTATCTCGCTGAGACTATCCGACCCCAACTTCGGTTTCAGATTTCTTTCTCATCTGTAGGAAAGCCACCGTAACCTGGTTCTCTATGAATGCATGGTACGAGAACGCCCGCGTCACATTTCTTGATGATCCACTGGATGCAGTCGTCGGTCGACTGTCGACAGCCGCGGGAAAGGAAAGCCTCCACATCGACCTCCAGCAACAGGAGGAATGGAAGGCCAGCGTCGGACTGCTTCAGCAGCATCTGGACGAAAAGGCGGAGATGGTTCGTCTGCTAAAAGAAACGCTGACCTCCAGCGACCTTGGCGATTTTGACCACGTGATCCTGGAATACGATTTCCGTCGACGCGGCTTGAGGATGGACTGTGTCCTGCTCGGAAAGGGAATCATCGCGGTTCTGGAGTTCAAGCGCACCGCATTGATGGCCGCCGACAGGGATCAGGTCAGCGATTACGCCATTAACCTGGTGGAGTTTCATGAGGAAACCCGACGAGTTTGCGATTCTGAACAGTGCGTCGTCGTGCCGATGCTGGCATTGACCTCGGGCGCGGCGAAGCGATCGTCCAACGGCCGTGAATTCCATCGCTCGCCCTGGAATTCGGTGGTTCGCGAGCCCCTGAAGTGCGACCGACATTCTCTTCATGAAGCGCTCCGCGCAGCTTTGACTCTTCGACGCGGCCGGCAGGCAATTGACCCAATGCGTTGGCTTCAATCGGCCTTTTCTCCTTCGTCCACCATCATCGATGCCGCCATCTCGCTCTACGGTCAGCACGATGTCAGTTCCATCAAGGCGCATGCGGCGCCAATCGACCTCATCAACCGCTGTACAGAAGAAGTAGCCTCGTCCATCCAATCGACCCTCAGCAAGAAGCAAAACCGGGTGATTTTCGTTTCAGGAGCCCCAGGAGCGGGCAAGACCTTGGTGGGTCTCAAACTCGCTTTCGATCCGCGCTTTCAACGCGAGGCCGTATTCGTCACGGGAAATGCACCCCTCGTCGATGTGTTGAGCGAATCCCTAAAGAGGTCCTACCGATCGAAGAAATCCAAACTCGTGATCAGCGGCTATGCCCGCGAGCAGGCAATGCCGGTGATCCGGATGTCCACGTTCAAGATCGTAAAGGCCCACGCGTTTCTAGGAGAGCGGGGAAAGAGTACGGGCTCCGCGGATGGGCGGATCGTCATATTCGACGAAGCCCAGCGCACCTACGAGGAAGGCCGTCCCGTGCTTCGGAAGAAATTGGAAAGGGATGAGGCGCTACTTATCCTCAATTCGCTTGAGCGATCTTATGGCCCAGGAGCGGTAGTAGTCGCCTTGGTCGGCCACAATCAGGCCATCAACCGGGGGGAATTGGGGATCACGGCCTGGTTCAAAGCGGCCAAAGAGTGCGGGTGGCAGATCTCGATCGCCGATGAAACGCTGGAACATTCAGAGATCGATTCTTCCAAGTGGCCAATTCTTGAATCCCGTGAGAAGCTCCGTACGGGACACCTACCGCATTCCTTGCGCTTCTACCGCAATCGCGACATCGAGAAATGGACCCACCATGTCTTGAGTGATCAGCCTGCTGAAGCGTCCGCGATCGCGCGGCGCCTTCAGAATTCGGACACGATTTGGTTGACTCGAAATCTGGATGGTGCCAAAGCATGGGTTCGAGAGAATCGGGTCGGAGACGAAACGGCAGGAATTATCGCGTCAGGGCAGGCGCGTCGACTTGCGGCCGAAGGACTGTTCGTCGACCTCAAGCCCGGCATCGCCCATTGGATCCTGGCGCCGTCCGGGGATATCCGCTCCTCCAACATGCTGGAAACTGTGCAAAACCAATACCAGATTCAGGGGCTTGAAGTCGACTACGCACTCGTTTGTTGGGATGGAGACTTAAGGCGCGTAGGAAATAGCTGGAAAGGCTTCCGGATAAATGGCGCCTCTTGGCAAAAGGACGGGGCAATCGAAATCGCGAAGAATGGCTACCGTGTACTACTCACGCGGGCGCGCAAAGGAATGATCTTGTTCGTCCCGAAAGGGGATGCCACTGGAGAGGATCCGACTCGGCCCCCGGAATTGTACGACCGGATCGCGGATTATCTCGTGTCCTGCGGAGCTCGGGCGCTCTCCGGCCAACAGCAGACGAGTCATGCCTAAGGATTACGGGCTCCATTCCACGATGAGGATTGACTTCGTCATGGGAAGAGTGCGGCATTTGAGAACAAAGGCCAATCACCTTTCGAAAACTACGATCCTCTCAATTGCTCCTTGTTGACGTCGCTCCAGGGCCGCGATTTCGTCTTGAAGTCGGCGAATTTCCGCCTTCCGTTTCCTGATGCCGTAGTTGATTATTCGACGTTCGGGCCCGATCTGCCATATCCGGGGGCCCGATTCTTCATAGTCCTCTCCACCGGAAGTCACCACAACCGGGCCTGATTCGAAATCGGCCAAGGCCGTTACGATGCGAATCCAGTCCTCATCGATCCGGCTGGCAAAGGTATAGGAACAGGGGCCGGAGAATTCCAGCGTGACCTCGGTCCAGCGATGGCGCTCCCGAATGACAACATCCTTGCCCACTTCGAGCTGGTCTTCTCCGGGTTTCGGGGGTTCACTCTGGATCACTCGTACGATCGACATCCGGTTTGGACGTCCCCGCGCCATGAACTGGCTTTGTATCCGGTAGACGGTACCCACGAGCTCCTCCCAGAATTCGCTCTACGGTTGGCGCTGCAAGGGTCGCCGTTATGCCATGCACCCGTGTCACCCAAGGGCACACTCAGGAGCTACGATTCGACATGAGGATCAATCCTGACTGTGCACTCCAATTGAGGGCGTTGCGAGAGGAGGAAGCCATGCCAAATCCCAACATCTGGAGGAGTCCCAGAATCCCTGAGGAGGTGGTCAACGACGACGACTTGCTCTGGGACATCCGGTTCAAGGTCGACGAGCTGGCCGCTGAAGACTCACCTTCGACCGGCGATACGGCCGCGATCTTTATCCGCTACAACTCAGCAACTCCCGGTGAACGCGACGCTATCGACGCCGCGTTCGTCTGGATGACCGGGTACACGCTCGCTTCAATCACCGCGATGGTCGCCACACCCGAGGGCGTCGACTTCGAGGAGACGATCGAGACTTGGCACCACAAGGCGGGACCTCCCGAAACCGCCTGATTTCGCGGTACAATTCACGGCGTACGGTCGGAGAGTCGCGCCATGCCCACCCTGCTGATCGTTCTCGCCCTGATCGCTCAAGACACCAACGTCACCACGCTCTCGGGCCACAATGCCGACGTCACCCAGCTCGCCTTCAGCCCCGACGGCAAACTCCTCGCCACCAGCGGCGCCGATTTCGTCATCCGGATCTGGGACCCGGCCGCGGGAAAAGAGGCAACGACGATCTCGGACCTCAAGATGGCCCCCGAAGCGCTCGCCTTCAGCCGCGACGGCAAGTTCATCGCGGCCGGCCTCCACAGCAAAATCCAGCTCTGGGAAATCGCGGCGGGGACCGGAGTCGGCGCCATGGAGACAAAGTTCAGCCCCATCGCGCGACTCGCCTTCGCCAACGACGGAAAAACCCTGCTGGCCGGAGGCCCCGCCGGCCAGGTCGAGGTGTACGACTTCACCGAATCCAGAATGCTCCGCACCTTCCAGGCGGGCCGCCTGACGCCAGAATTCAGCGCGGACGGCTCCAGGATCGCCGCCGTCCAGGCCCAGCTGCTCCCTTTCAAGGACCCCTTCACCGGCAAGCTGATGGGAGCCGCGTCGACCCAGCGCGTGGCCTTCTGGGATCCGGCCGCCGGCAAGCAACTCCGGACGCTCGAGTTTCCGACCGGCGGGATCGGCTTGAGCCCGGACGGCAGGAAGATCGCCGTCGTCGGCTTCGGGGGCGGTCGCCTCCTCGCCATCGAGACCGGCAAGGAGGTGGGGACCTTCACGGGCGGAGAGACTCGCCCGATCGGCGCCGGGCAATTCAGCGCCGACGGCAAGATCCTCTGCGCGCCCCTCCTGAACCGTGAATCAGTGATCCTCTGGGACGTCGCGACCCTGAAGGAGAAATCGGTGATCGAGACCCCCGGACGCCGGCAGTCGGGCGTCTTCATCAGCCCCGACGGCAAGACGCTCGCCTGGCTCGTCGGCCGCGACATCAAGCTCCGGCGGGAGTAGATCGCCCGTGGTGATTTCGGAGAATCCGCCTCGCTCCATCTTCCGACGACGCTTCAGCGTTGCATGGATCGGATTGGCCCTCTCCATCATTGCCGCGGCGGGAATGTTCTGGGCGTACTCGAGCGTCCAAGGCAAACCAATTGACCCCGGCAGTCACTCGCAGCGCGAAACGGCGTTCCTGGGCAAGGCCCTGGTCGCCCCCATTGCCGGACTGCTCACGGCCTTCGCTCTCATCGCATTCGCCGTCGGACTGGGGCTGTTCATCGAAGGCCTCCGGCGTCGACTCAATGTGACTATCCCCGCTATCACGGTGGTGCTGTGCGCCTTGTCCTTCGGGCTTTTCGCCGCCCTTTGGTTCAACTGGTGAAAAGACAGAGCGGGCGATCCGCCTAGACTTGGCAGCGCTCACATTCACGGGATCCGGGTCTCGTGGTCCCTTGTGAAGTGCATTCGGAGTCTTCGTCGGGTGAAGGCATGACAACTACCGATTGTCTGCAGGTTTCCCTTCTCTTCCTGATCATGGTTGCATCCATTGGCCTCGTGGCACGCTGGGCCTTGACCAAACGGCTCGAGGAGGTCGCGCCCGAAGGGCTTACATCGCGCAAGGTGCTACTCGATCGAAGAGTCATTCGAGAGATCGTTCGCCCGAAATTGCGCGCCCATGTTCGGCAGTGGATTGACTCCAAGGACAGAGTCACGGAAGTAGTCGGCCTTCTCCCCTTTGGCGTAAACTGGCTGGCGATACGCACTCGAAGGTGGAACGTTCTGACGCCGCCGGGAGGGATGGTCGTACCGTCGACGCCCTCCTTCAAGGTCACTACTAGCGATCTGGTCTGGGCAAATTCGTTCCTCACCGGGCAGACTTGGTCCGACATCCAGCGCCTCTCCAACGCTTACTACGAAGCCTTGTTTCTCGATGTACGACCGGGCCAATTTGTCATTCGGGTTCGTGAACCGGAAAACGCCCCGCCCATGACCGAAATGTTGGTTGAGCACGCTACACGGTTAGCGGAGTTGGCGATTTCACTCACGGGCGAAGCTCCGTCCAGCACGGTACAAGCACAAGTAGGTCGCTGCGGGGTCTGCGGAACCGCCGTGGCCCCCGTCCGTCAGTTGGTATGTCCTCAGTGCAAGATTCCGCATCATCGGGACTGCTGGGCCTACAACGAGGGCTGCTCGTCATTCGGGTGTGGACGCACCGAATCTGTGAACTGAGTCAGCTCTAACCGGAATGAACTTTCTGCGAATGGAGCGGGCGATCCGCCTCCGCTCCAAAGTGTCACCCATGTGTCCGGTATGAACTGTCACCCATGTGATCGGTATGGACAAGGGGTTGTTGGAGCGGGCGACCGGATTCGAACCGGCGACGTCCACCTTGGGAAGGTGGCATTCTGCCACTGAATTACGCCCGCTTGTGGTGAGCGAGGATCGCCTTGGCGACCCGAGTCGAACCACTGGCCGCCAACACTCTAGTGTGACCCCCGCCTCACTTCAAGAATACGACGCGCCGCCCCGCCGGTTTCGCACGGCGCGTCACCCCTTTCTCAAGAGCCCTATCTGGCCTGAATGATAGAGCTCATGGTGCAGGATGAACCGCGCCCACCCTTCCGCCTTCTCCGCAAGATCGCCCCGCACGTTTTTCACGCCCGCCAGGAGTCGCCGCTGACTCGATTCCAGCCGCCCCAGCGCGCCCTCCCACGCCGCCGCCGGCGAGTCGGCCCCCGGATACGCCGGCCAGTCCTCCACCGACGCACCGTCCCGCGGCCGGCCCTCCAGCCGCTCCGCGATCATCTCGCGGTACGCCAGCAGGTGCAGCACGATCTCGCCGATGGAGTGCGCCCCGGACACCGGACGCGCCGACGCCCTCTCCGACGTCACTCCCTTCAGGTTCGTCTTCGTCGCGGGCCCGTGATACGCCTCCCCCTCGGCGTCCCCCTCGTACACCCGCGCGAACTCCTCGCACCACCGGTCGCGCCAGTCCCCCATCACCCCCTCCTCAATCCAATCGGAGCCTCCCCCGGTTTCGTCCCATCGACGAGAGACCCTCTCGATCCGGCTTCTGGCTCGGAACTCGCCGCTTCAGGAGCTGGAATCTGGGAGCTGGGAGCTGGGATCTAGAACCTGGCCCCGCCCCCTCACGCCCTCCGCACATTGACCGGCGACTCGGGACAGATCTTCAGGTAGTTGCACCGGCGGCACTCCCCCGCGTCCTCCGCCACCGGAAACGCCCCCTCCGTCGCCACGTTCTTCGCCGGATCGTCCAGCAGCTGCTTCATCGCCGCGATGCTCGACCGCATCGCCCCGCGCACCGCCTCCAGCCGAGGCGGCGTCACCACGCTCTCCCGCGCCTTCCCCTGCGCCAGGTTGTACTCCGTCGTCGTCACGTCCTCTGGCCCCGCCGCCCACCCCTTCCCCAGCGCGTACAGCGCGTAGCACGCCAGCTGGATCGGGTCCGCCTCCTCCGACTTCCGCCCCGTCTTCCAGTCGATGATCTCCACCGTGTCCGGCCCCGTCCGGTACGCGAAGTCGGGCCGCACGTAGACCTTCACCCCCTCGAAATCAAACGCGTCCAGCTCCTCCACCGGAAGCCATGACCCCCGCGGCAGCTTCGGCAGCCGCTCCGCGTACGGCGACGTGTAGTAAGCCCCGACGCACGCCCGGAAATGATCCGCGACCTCCCCCCACTCCGCGTCCGTCAGCTCGACCCCGTACTCGTGCTCGTACAGCCCGCACTCCTTCTTCGGCCGCTCGCGGTACTTCCCCTGCTTCGACGCCCGGTACTCCTCGCGCATCCCCTTCAGCCCCTCCTCCACCGCGACCGACTCCGCCATCGCCTCCCCCGCCCGCGCCGAGACAAGTACCCGCGCGACCGTCCGGTGCACCGCGTCCCCGACCCACATCCACCGCGTCTGGAGCTGCTTGAGGATGTACGCCTGGCGCACCCTCGGAGGCGCCGACTCCTTCCACCCTCCCCACGAGCCGTAGTACGTGAACCAGTACCGGCGGGCGCACGACTCGAACGACGCCCCGCGCGAACGGGACCATGAGAACTCGTTCCGAAGCTCCGCCATCCGCGACATCATATCGCCAGCAGAAGTCCAACGTGCGAGGTGCAAAGTGCAAAGTCGTCCAAAGTCCGAAGTTCAAAGTCACAAAGATGGATCGCATGACTTTAGACCTCGGACCCGCCTTCGACGACTTTGAACTTTGAACTTCCGCGCTTCAGCACTTCCCCGGCCTTTGGACACGGGCCTTCGTGGCATGTTAAGATTCGGCGGGGTCAGGGAGGCTAGATGATCATCAACGCGGGCGCGGTCCCGTTCACCTACGGCGAGCTCTTCTCCATCACGTCCGACGGGCCCCGCGTCTATTTCTGGTTCGCGAGCCGCGAGGGCGTCATCCGGGGACTCCCCCTCGACACCCGCGACCCCAACTGCACCCTCAAGATCGGCCAGAACGAAATCGTCGTGAAGCGCGGGGGAGCCGTCGACACCGCCTCGCGCTCCACGATGAAGCCCGGCGGTTAACCCGGCTTGACTCTTGCCGGACCGTGACGTACAACCCGGCGGATGGAACCTGACCTGCCGGCCGAGGCGCCCCCCGCGAAACCGAGGCGCCGCCTCCGCCGCGTCCTGACCTGGACCGGCGCGTCGCTCGGCGTCCTCGCCCTCACCGTCCTCGTCGCCGGCCCGACCGTCATCGCCTCCGTCGCGCGCTCCAAACTCCAGTCGATCCTCAATGCGCGCATCGACGGTACGGCGACCGTCGGCTCCGTCTCCTTCTCCTGGTTCAGCGGCGTGACGATCCGGGACATCGACATCAAGGACCGCGCGGGCGCCCCCGTCGCCTCGGTGAAATCGGTCAGCGCCGACGTGGGCGTCCTCTCCGCGCTCGGCGGACGCATCATCGCGAACGCGCGCATCGAATCGCCGCGACTCGAAGTCCGCCGCGGCCCCGACGGTGCCCTCAACCTGACCTCCCTGGTGAAACCGACGGCCGCGACGCCGCCGTCGACCCCGGCCGCCCCCTCCGGCCCGACGAAAATCCCGCGCGACCTGCCCTACCTCAATCTCAAGCTCACCCTCGACGGCGCCGTCCTCTTCATCCCCGGCGAGAAGGAGTCGACGCAGTTCGACGTCTCGGGGGCGTTCGACCTCACCCACGACGCGGGCCGCGTCACGCTCTCGGGATCGTGCGCCGTCAAGGAGGGCACGGTCGCGATCCACGCCGAAGTGGACCTCGACGGCGGCGCGAAGGTCGAATTGAAACTCGCGCGCGTGCCGCTCGACTCCCGCATGGGGCCGATCCTCGAGCTCCTTCACCCCGCCCTCTCCGCCGCGGGCGGCAACCTGGACGGCGCCCTGGACGGGGGCGTCGCGATCCAGCACGGCGGGCCGGTGATCGGCGCCTCGGAGGATCAGCTCCTCAAGGGCATCTCGGGCGCCGGACGGATCGAGATCCGCGACGGCACGTTCGCGGGCTCGCAGTTCCTCGGCCAGATGATGACGGCCCTCGCGATGGAGAAGCGCGACGTCAAGCTCAAGCCCTTGGAATTCCGGATCGCCGACGGGCGTATCGTCTACGACAAGCCCTGGCAATGGACGATCTCGGGGTCGGACACGACCTTCACGGGTTCGATCGGCCTCGACCGCACGCTCGACATGGCCTGGCACATTCCGGTGACCGAGGCGCTCGCGTCGAAGCTGAAAGTGGCGAAGGGGCAGACGTACGAAATCGCGATCAAGGGGACCGTGACCCACCCGAAGCTCGACATGAAGGGCGCGATCAAGCAGGCCGCGGAGGAGAAGCTCGAGGGCGCGGCGAAGAAGGGGCTGGAGGATCTCCTCGGCGGCAAGGACGAGAAGAAGGCGAAGAAGCTCCTCGAGGAGGCGGACGCGCTCCAGGCCCAGGGGAAAAAGGCGGAGGCGGCCGAGAAATACCGGAAAATCAAGGACGACTACGGCCGCACCCGCGTCTATAAGGACAACAAGGAACGAATTGATGTAGGGGCCGAAGGGCGATAAGGCAGGAGGCGGGTGGAGCTTCCAGCATCCAGATCCCAGATCCCAGCTTCAGAAGCTTCCAGCCTCGAGCCAGAAAGAGAGACGACTTGGATCAGGCGCGATCCGCAATCCGCAATCTGAAATCTCCTGCGCTCCCGCGTAGAGCCCTCGTGACCCTGCGGTTTGTGGCTCTGTGCGCACTCACGCTCCTGGTTTCCTGCGCCCAGCGCGGATTCCAGGGCGGGCTCGAGGAGATCCGCGCGGAGATCCAGGCGCTCGAGAAGAGCATCCCGCCCGAAGCGCCCCTGTGGCCCGACAAGGGCGAGAACGCGTTCAACCGGTACATCGAGGACTACACCCCCCGCATCCCCGACTTCGTCTACGACCACGTCTCGGTGAAGCTCGCGGGGATGACCGAGGCGGAGATCGAGAACCTCGTCCAGCCGAAGTTCGATCTCGAGGAGCTGACCTCCAATCCCACGGCCGCCCGCGGGAAAGTGTGGCGCGTCTCGGGTCACATCGCGAACCTCACGGCGCAGAAGTACGCCGTCGAGGGGAAAATCGCGACCCGCGAGGTCTTCCAGGGGGCGATTTTCATCGAGGGGAAGCCCGTCCTCTTCCACCTGGTGCGCAAGCCCGACGTGGTCTACCTGGGGACCGACGAGGTCGACTTTTCCGGCGTCTTCGTGAAGATCCTGACCTACCAGTCCGCCGGCGGGACGACGGTCTCGGCGCCCTTCTTCATGGCCAAGAGCCTTCGCAAGTACTACTGAGGAAGTCCGTCGTTCAAGGTCCTTCGTCCAACGTGCTCCGAAGTCCGAAGTTCGTCGTCAATCCACGTCCTTCGTGCAAAGCCCCGGTCGGGCTTTGGATTTCGGACTCACGGTCGTCGGACCATGGACTTCAGCGCACCTTGGACGAAGGACTCAGGACTACGGACTTCGCGTCGCCACGGCGAGCGCAACGCATCCGCCCAGCGTGATGAATCGGGGACGTGAGAACGCTTTCGGCAGTTTCAACTCCGACCGTCGCATGAACCGCACGCCTTGAAGTGCCTGGTCAAGCTGCATCGCGAATAGAACGGATTCCATCGGTCGTGACGAGACGCGCTCGGGCATGAATCCTTCGAGAACGACCAGCTTCCCCCCCGGCCGCAGGATGCGCGAGCAGTTCTTCAGAGTCCGCGCCCGGTCCGTCACGTGGAGCGTCTCGCCGAGGTAGACGACGTCCATGCTTCCCGTCCGGCCGTACGTTTCCGCCCGGCCGCGCGCGGCCCCCGACTCGGGATCGGGATCGACGCCCGAAAAGTGCGAGCGCGGGAACGCCCGGCGCATCATCCGGAGCCACGCGCCCTTGCCGCAGCCGAATTCGAGGACGTCGCACCCGCGATCCAGTACTCGCCGTACGTCCGCAGGAAGCCGCCGGAGGAAGATCGCGTGATCCCAGGCCGTGGCCTCCTCGATCGCCTCGAGGCGGCGCGGCCGCGTGAGTTGATTGAGCGTCCTGCCGCTCGCGAAGAACCGGCCGAACGCGTCGTAGTCGAGCGACCTCAGCGCGCCGTACATCAGGTGGCCCGCGAGATAATCCGGATGGGTGCGGTCGACCAGGAGCTCCGGCGCGACCGCCACCAGCTTTCCGCCGCGCCGCTTCACGACGCCGAGCGCGAGGGCCGCGTCGGTCCACAGCCGGAGCGGCCCCGGCGCCGCGCGGGACGGAGCCTCGAGGAGACGATGCCGCCGGCCGAGCGTGATGACCCACACCCGCCAGAAGCCGATGCTGTCGCGCCAGAGGTCGGCGAATTTCATGGCAGGATCGCACGCCTGTCCCGGCAGGCGGGACACCGCCCGCACGGCTTCGCGCCGTCGCGGTAGCAGCTCCACGTGAGGTCGAGCGGAACTCCGAGCCGCCGCCCGAGCCGCGCAACCTCGCCGTCGGTGAGCGATGCGAAGGGGAGTTCGATCCGCACGCCGTCCGCCATCGTCCGGAGCCGGCGGAAAAAGTCGTCGCGGGCGTCGTCGAAGGATTCCGCGTCCGACATGTTGTGGCCGGCGACCACGGCGTGCGCGCCCCGCTGCTCGGCGATCGAAAGCGCCGTCGCGTGGAAGACGAGGTTCCGCCCCGGCACGTAGCCGCTCGCCCGGGGCTTCAAGAACGGAAGCGGCACGTTGAGATGGGGCACGCGCGCCCGGCGGACGAGCGCCGCGCAGGCCCGCACCTCGCCCCGCGGCCGCTCCGCCCCGTTGAAAGAGAGCGCCGTCACGGCGTAGCGCTCCCTCGCCCACCAGAGGGCGACGGCGGAATCGATCCCGCCCGAGATGAGGACGAGGGCGCGCCTCAGCACCGGGTCTCGCCTCCGTCGAGGACGTACGTCTGCCCCGTGACCCAGTCGCTCGTCGCGAGGAAGAGCGCGAGGTTGGCCACCTCGTCGGGGCGGCCGAACCGGCCCATCGGGATCGCCGCGATGTACGAGGCCTTCCGCTCCGCGCTCAGCCACTCCACCCACTTCGTCTCGATCGACCCGAGCGCCATGCAGTTGACCTGGATCCGGGGCGCCCAGAGCAGCGCGAGCGATTTCGTCATCCCGATGATCGCGGCCTTGGCGGTCGAGTAGATGAGCCCGTCGCGGTCCCCCACCATCGCGGGGATCGAGCCGAGCGTGAGGATCTTGCTCCCCGCCTTCATGACGCGCGCGGCGGCCCGCGAGCAGGCGAAGGTGCCGAGGACATCCGCCTCGAACGCGCGCCGCCACATCGCGGGCGTGAGCGCGTCGAGGTTGTCGGTCCACCCCTCGGGCTCGATGTGGCTCGCGTTGTTGACGAGGATGTCGAGCCTCCCGAACCGCCGGAGGGTCTGCGCGACGACGCGGTCGGCGTCCTTGGGGAGCGACCCGCGGATCGCCGCCCCGCGGCTCGCGCGCGCGGCCTTCTCCGCTTCTTCCTTCGAACGGCGGTAGTGGATCACGACCCGGGCGCCCGCCCCGGCGAAGGCCGCCGCGATGGCGCGCCCGATCGGACTCGCGCCGCCGGTGATGAGGGCCACCCGACCGTCCAGGGGACGCTTCATGTGAGGGAAACCTCGAAAGCCGAGACATTATGCCCACACGAGGTCGCGAGTCGAGAGTCGAGTGTCATGAGTCGACTCGGGACGCGCGACCGATGACACGCGACATCCTTCGGCGACCCTCGACTCGTGACGCTCGACCCGTGACTCCCGCGTCGATTGCCTCTAGAATCGACGCGAAATGGACCGGCTTTGGGCGCCTTGGAGGATGAAGTACATCAAGGGGCACAGCGACGGAGCGGCGTGCTTTCTCTGCTCCGCGATTCGCGGCCGCAAGGACGCGTCGACGCACGTCCTCCACCGCGGACCGACCTGCTTCGCGATCCTCAACCGCTTCCCCTACGCGAACGGCCACCTCATGGTGGCGCCCAACGGCCATCGCGGGTCGCTCGTCGAACTCTCGGACGCCGAGATGCTCGAGATGATGGACCTGACCCGCCGGATGCAGGGCGCGATCGACCGCGCCTTCGGGCCCCACGGCTACAATCTCGGGATGAACCTCGGCCGCGTCGCGGGCGCCGGACTCCTCGGCCACGTCCACCTCCACATCGTGCCGCGGTGGAACGGGGACACCAACTTCATGCCCGTCACGGCGGGCACGAAGGTGATGCCGATGACGCTCGGCGAGGTCTACAAAGCCCTGCGGAAGGCCCTGCCGCGCGGAGGTCGCCGCCGCCCATGAAGCGCTGGATCCTCCCCGTGGTGGCGATCGCCCTCGTGGCCGTGATCGTCCTCCCGTTCGTGGTCGGCGCCGGCAGCGGCATCGTCGAGGTCAAGGGCTCGACCTTCACCGTCGAGCACCTCCTGGGCGACGACGGCTCGCCCTCGCGCCGCTCCCCCGTGGCGCGCCGGGGGACGCTCCCCAAAGACCAGGCGATCCTCTGCAGCTGGGACCGCGACCGCTACATGTACTTTTTCTCCGACGAGGCCATGGGCGTCTTCGACGTCGCGTTCCTCGACGCGGCCGGAAAAGTCCTCGATGTACGCCGCCTGCGGAGCCACCGCGGCGATTTCCGAGAGGACCCCGGCGTCTCCCCGAAGGTCGAGGCACGGCGCGCCCTCTTCCTGCCCGAGGGCGCGGCGGACAATCTCACGCTCGTCGCCGGAGACACCGTCAAGCTCTCGAGCGACCTGCTCTCCGCGAAGCCCGAGCCGATGACCGTGATCAAGGTCTCGGGCCAGGAAGTGCGCGTCGAACTCTCCACCACGGGGTGGCTGCGCAATCGCGGACTCATGCACCGCCCGAAGCTGTCGAAGGACGAGGGCATGCTCTTCATCTACCCGAAGATGGAGCCCGACCTGAGTTTCTACATGCGCAACACCTTGATGGCGCTCGACATCGCGTACTTCGACGACCGCGGCAAGCTCGTCAGCGTCCATCCGACCCGCCCCTCGGAGGACCCTGCGCGCTCGGGCGCCGGCATCCAGGCCAAGTCCGGCGGCCCGTCGCAGTACGTGCTCGAGGTGCCGTACGGCTGGTTTCGCGAGCGGGGGCTGATCGACGAAAACGACAAGCCGTTGAAGGACGTGACCCTCGAGATGCCCGACAACATTCGAAACAACGCCTCCAAGGCGGAGAGCCACAGATGAAACTCGCACCGGCGGTCTTCGGCCTCGCCCTCCTGCTCGCGTCGTGCGGGAACGGTCCCGCGCGTCAGCAGGAACCCCCGCCGGGGGCCGGGATAAAGCTGCGCAACACCCAGGTCGCAGTGAATCACCTGGTGCAGGATCCGGCGCGACGCTATCCGCACGGGCCCTCGACCCTCTGCAGCTGGGACCACGAGCGGTATCTGCACTTCTTTTCCGAGGAGTCGGACAAGGAGTGCGACGTCCTCTTCCTCGACGCCGCGGGCAAGGTCCTGGAGCGGGCGCACCTCTCCGCCGGCAGCGAGAAGGGGATCACGTCGAAATTCGAGGCGCGCCACGCGCTCTTCCTCGAGCCGAAGACGGTCGAGAGCGACGGTATTTCCGTCGGCGACAGCGTGACGTTCCTCCCGGCCATCAAGGCGGCGAAGATCGATCCCATGCCGGTCCTGAAAATGGGCGACGCGACCTTGCGCGTGGAGACGTCGCACCTTCTTTCCCAGCGGCTGCGCGGGCTCATGCACCGGCCGCGGCTCTCGAAGGACTGCGGGATGCTCTTCCTCTACCCGCACGCGGAGGAGCGCTCGTTCTGGATGAAGAACACGCTCATCCCGCTCGACATCGCCTACTTCGACGCCGACGGGAATCTCCTCAACGTGCGCCGGATGAAGCCCGCCGAGGATCCCGAGAAGGGGGGCGAGCTCAAGGCCCCGTCGGCCGGCCCCGCGCGGTTCGTGCTTGAGGTAAACTACGGGTGGTTCGACGCCCGCAGCCTGATCGACGCGGAGGGGATGCCCGTGAAACCGGTCAAGCTCGAGATCCCCGACGAGCTGCGCCGGCTGGCGGATCAGGCGGAGTGACGAGGCGCAATACGCATCACGCATAAGGCATTGCGGACAGCCTTGATCACGCTGCGTGACGGAACCGTGGTGCGCGATGCGACCGCATAACCCAACGCCATGAATTCCAAGTCGATGATGATGATCGTGGCCATCGGGGGCCTCGGTCTCATGGGGCTCATCATGGCGACGATCATGTGGCTCGAGAAGATCTCCCCCGAGCGGAAGGCGCTCATCCGCATCAGCGTGGAGGTCGCCGACCGGTACAAGGTGGAAGAGGTTTCCATCAACATCATCCCGCCGCTCTCGATTTCGCGCACCCTCAAGATCGGCTACGAGACCTCGGTCATGCACCCGAGCCTCGACACCCAGCGCGAGGAGATGGAATCGGTCCTGAAGTTCGTCTGGGAAAAGGTCGAGCGCCGGGAGAAGGACACGATCCGCAAGGTCGAAGTGCGCCGCACCTGGCGGAGCAAGGTGGGATGCTCCCGCAAGCCCGACATCGCGACGATCGACTGGACCCCTCCTCCGCCGCCGCCCCGCCGATGAACGACATCATCTGGACCCCGACCGGCGAGACGATCGCGCGCGCCAACGTGACGCGGTTCATGAAGGCGCACGGCATTGCGAGCTATGACGAACTCCTCAAGCGGTCCGTCGACGACATCGCCTGGTTCTGGGACGCGGCCCTCAAGGATCTCGGGGTCGAGTGGTACCGGCCCTACCGGCAGGTGGTCGACCGCTCGAAGGGGATCGAGTGGACCTCGTGGTTCCTCGGCGGGAAAGTCAACATCGTCCACAACTGCGTCGACCGCCACCAGCCGGGCGTCAAGGGCCGGCCGGCCCTGGTCTGGGAGGGGGACGACGGCTCGGTCCGCAAGGTGACGTACGGCGAGCTCGATTGGATGATCCTCCGCCTCGCGGGCTGGCTGCGATCGAAGGGGATCAAGCCGGGCGACGCGGTCGGGATCTACATGCCCATGGTGCCGGAGATCGTCGCGGCCTTTTTCGCCTGCCTGAAAGTCGGCGCCGTCGCGGTGCCCGTCTTCAGCGCGTTCGCCGCGCCGGCCCTCGCGGTGCGGCTCGGCGACGCGGAGGCGAAGGTTCTTTTCACCGCGGATGGCGTCTCGCGCCGGGGCAAGAAGACGCCGCTCAAGCCGGAGGCCGACGCCGCGGTCGCGCAGGTCCGGTCGATCCGACACGTCGTGGTCTTCGACCGGCTCGGATTCAAGGTCCCGATGACCCCCGGCCGCGACGTCCGGTGGGAGGACATCATGTCCCAGACGGCCCAGGAGTCGCCGACGGAGCCGCTCGACGCCGAGGCGCCGGCGATCATCCTCTACACGTCGGGCACGACGGGGAAGCCGAAGGGGACGGTCCACACGCACGCGGGGTGCCTCGCGCAGATGACGAAGGAGCTGGGGTACGCGTTCGACGTGAAGCGCGACGACGTTTTCTTCTGGGTGACCGACATCGGCTGGATGATGGGCCCGTGGGAGTTGATCGGCGTCCTGGCGCTCGGGGCGACCGTCGTGCTCTTCGAGGGCGCGCCGAACTACCCGAACCCGGACCGGCTCTGGGAGATCGTCGAGCGCCACCGCGTCACGCACCTCGGGATCTCCCCCACCGCGATCCGGCTCCTGAAGACGACGGGGCCGGAGTGGGTCGCGAGGCACGACCTCTCGAGCCTCCGCATCCTGGGCTCGACGGGCGAGCCGTGGGACCCCGACAGCTATATGTGGTTTTTTGAATATGTCGGGGGGCGGCGCTGTCCCGTCATCAACATCTCGGGCGGGACGGAGATCGTCGGGTGCCTCCTGTCGGCCATGCCCATCATGCCGCTCAAGCCCTGCACGCTGGGCAAGCCGGGGCTCGGGATGGACGTGGATGTCTTCGACGACGACGGCAAGCCGATCCGCGGCGGCATCGGCCACCTCGTCTGCAAGCAGGCCGCGCCCTCGATGACGAAGGGGTTCCTGAAGGACCCGCAACGGTACCTCGAGACCTATTTCGCCAAGTGGCCGGGCGTCTGGTACCACGGCGACTGGGCGAAAGTGGACGAGGACGGCTACTGGTTCCTGTACGGCCGGTCGGACGACACGATCAAGGTCGCGGGGAAGCGCACGGGGCCGGCCGAAATCGAGGCGGCGCTCATCGAGCACCCGTCGGTCGCGGAAGCCGCGGCGATCGGAGTCCCCCACGAAATCAAGGGCGAGGCGGTGGTCTGTTTCGTCGTGCTCAAACCCGGCCACGAACCCTCCGACCTGCTGCGCGCCGAGCTCGGCGACCAGGTGGTGAAGCACCTCGGGAAGACGCTGAAACCCGAGGCGGTCAAGTTCGTCAAGATGCTGCCCAAGACACGATCGGCCAAGATTGTGCGAGGGGCGATCCGATCAAAGTACCTGGGGAAGCCCACGGGGGACCTGACCTCGATCGAGAACCCGGACGCCCTGGAAGAAATCAATCGAGCGCAGTGACAAACTGACCCGAAGTCCGTTGTCCTGAGTCCTTCGTCCAAAGTGCGCCGAAGTCCAGAGTCCGACGACCGAGCGTCCCAAGTCCAACGGCCGACCGGAGCTTTGCACGAAGGACATGGATTGACGACGAACTTCGGACCTCGGAGCACGTTGGACGAAGGACCTTGAACGACGGACTTCCCAGGTAGTCCGACGACCGAGAGTCCGAATTCCAACGGCCGACCGGAGCCTTGCACGAAGGACGTGCGTTGACGACGAACTTCGGACTTCGGAGCACGTTGGACCAAGGACTTTTAACGACGGACTTCCTCGGTAGTCCATCCGCGTGTGGCAACCCGAAGTCCGTTGTCCTGAGTCCTTCGTCCTAAGTGCGCCGAAGTCCAGAGTCCGACGATGGAGCGTCCCAAGTCCAACGGCCGACCGGAGCTTTGCACGAAGGACGTGAATTGACGACGAACTTCGGACTTCGGAGCACGTTGGACCAAGGACTTTGAACGACGGACTTCCTAGGTAGTCCTTGGCTCGCCGAAGTCCAATGGCCCGCCTCCAGCCCCGGAAAATTGCGAGCCCCCGCCCGAAATCGTGCGTCTCCCCCGGTTCTTGGACGACACCGTGGTGGCGCATGAAGATCACGCGGTTCGAAGACATCCTCGGGTGGCAGGCGGCGCGAAAGCTGGAGCAGGCGATCCTGGCGGTGGTCAATCACCGGCGGTTCCGGAACATCAAGCTCGCCCGGCAGATGAAGGGCTGCGCCGATTCAATCATGGCCAACATCGCGGAGGGATTTGACGCGGGGTCCGATTTGGAATTCGTCCGCTTCCTGAAGATGGCCTTTCGATCTGCCACGGAACTGCAGTCCCACGCGTACTGCGCCCTTGACGAACGCTATGTCGATCAGCCAACCTTCGATAGCCTGTACGCGCAGGCGCATGAGGCCAAGGCCCTCATCGGGGGGCTGATCAAGTACCTGAAGAAGTCCCGTTAGGGTCCGTTGGACTGCAAACTTCGGACGTGCGACTTCGGACTTCCGCGCACATTGGACTAAGGACCTTGAACACCGGACTCGGCCCCTATCAGCGGTTCATCGCCCTCCGTTCACGTTGGATCATCCTCTCGATCCTCGCCCTTGGTCTCGCCGCGGCCTGTCTGCTCCCGGGCTTCTCCATCGAAGCGGGCTCCGACGTCCTGCTCAACGAGGACGACCCGGACCTCGCGTACTACAACAAGACCCGCGCGGACTGGGTTTCGGACGAGTACGTCATCGTCTGCTGTCACCGCGGGGACGGATGGTTCTCGAAGGAGGGCCTCGGCCTCCTGAATTCGTTCACGCGCGAAGTCCGGCGCCTTCCCCACGTGAAGGGCGTCACCTCCATGCTGACCTCGGTCCCGCTCCTGCGGATCCTGCCCCCCAACATGCTCGGCCCGACGCCCCTCTGGCTCGTGAATCCCAAGACCGACGAGCTCGATCCCCGCGTCGATCTCGAGAAGGCGCGCGAGGAGTTCACCCGGCACACGCAAGCGGTGGGCAATCTCATCTCGGAGAACGGCCAGGACGCGTCCGTGCTCGTCTACCTCGCCATCCCCGACGACCTCACGACGTACGAGGGCGAGCGCAACCAGCTCCTCGCCCACGGCGGCCCGGGTTCGCGCGAGCGGCTCGCGGTCATCGACCCGCTCTACCAGAAGGCCAAGAAGGACCTCGACGGCTGGCGGATCGAGCTCATCGCGGGCCTGCGCGGATTGACCGAGCAATGGCGCCCGAAGTTCGACGAACCGCTCCGCCTCTCCGGGCTCTCCTTCATCAACATCCTGCTCGTCGAGCACATCCGCAACGACCTCTGGGTCTTCGGCCTGCTGTCGTTCGCCCTCTTCTCGCTGACCTTCCTGCTCATCTACCGCCGGTTCCGCTGGGTCGCGCTGCCGATGATCACGTGCGTCCTGCCGGTGGCGATCATGCTCGCGCTCATGGTGATCACCGGGAAAAAGATCACGATCGTGACTTCCAACATGCCCGTGCTCCTCTTCGTCCTGATGCTGCCGTACACCGTCTACTACATCGAACGGTACCGCGAGCGCCGGTCGCTCCACCCCGACGAGCCGGGACTGGACTCCGCGACGCGCGCGCCGATCGAAATCTGGCTCCCCTGCCTCTACTCGTGCCTCGCGACGATGGCGGGGACGCTCGCCCACACGCCCAGCGGCATCAATCCCGTCCGCACGTTCGGCTGGATGATGACGATCGGCATGGGCGTCGGCCTCGGCATCGTCATGACCTTCCTCCCGTCCGCGATGGTTCCGCTCAAGCCGCTTCCTCCCACCGGGCCGCCCACGGCGCCCGTGACCCGCGGTCCGCTGCGGATCCTGGAGACGCTCGTCCTGCGCGCGCCCCGGGCCGTGGTCATCTTCAGCCTCCTGGTGCTCGGCGTCTCGATCTGGGGGACGTCGAAGATCACCGTCGAGACGAAATTCATCGATTACTTCCTGAAGAAGAGCCCGATCTACCAGGGGCTCGACTACATCGACAACCGGATGGGCGGCACGACGCCCGTCGAGGTGATCCTGACCTCGACCCAGCCCGGGTACTTCAAGACGCCCGAGGGGCTCGCGGCGCTCGGCGCGGCGGCGCGCTTCTTCGACGCCGTGCCCGAGACCGGCAACGTGCGCTCGTACAAGACGCTCCTGGATGAGGTCAAGAAGTCGATGGCCGGCGCGCCCGACGCGCAGGTCGTGGGACTCGTCGACGCGTTCGCGGGGCGCAAGGTGGCGTGGAAATGCGAAAAGGGCCACGTGAGGTGGGAGGCCGTGAAGGAGGAGCCGCGGCCGGGAGCGACGCGGACGGCCGAATGCAAGGAGTGCGGCCGCGAGGTGAAGCAGACCCTCGACCGCATCGAGCCCGGGCTCGTCGGCGAGTTCTGCAACTGGAATTTCACGGTCTCGCGCGTCCTGGTGCGGATGAAGGAGACGGCGCCGACGCTCAACCGCGACCGCATCCTCGCCGCCTTGAAGTCACACCTGGCGTCGCTCGGCGGCGCGGAGTTGAAAGGCCTCGAGGCGCGCCCGACCGGGATCTTCCTCCTCTACTCAAACATGCTCAACACGCTTATCAAGGCGACGCGCGAGACGTTCATCCTCGCGGTGATCGCGATCTTCATCATGCTCTGCTGGCTCTTCCGGTCGCCGAAGCTCGCGATTCTCGTCCTGCTCCCGCAGGTGCTGCCCGTCTTCCTCGTGCTCGGCACCATGGGCTTCACGGGGATCGCGCTCGACATGGTGACCGTGGTCATCGCGTCGGTCGCGATGGGCGTCGGCATCGACGCGGCCATCCAGTACACGGTGCGCTTCAAGCGGGAGCTGGCGGCGGCCGGCGGCGACATCCCGACCGCGGTGCGGCGGTCTCACGCGACGATCGGGCGGGCCATCCTCATCGCGACGTCGATCGTCTTCGCCGGCTTCATCATCCTGATGCTGTCGAACTTCAAGCCCACGATCTGGTTCGGCATGTTCACCGGCCTGGCGATTCTCATGGGGCTGTTCGCGTCACTCACAACCTTGCCGGCGACGTTTGTCCTGCTGAAATACCCCAGGAAATGACGTCAAGAAAACGCATCCGGTAGCAGGCATCCAGCATCCTGGGGGGATGACCCTGCGGGATGCTGGATGCAGGATGCTCTCGCCTTAGCGCTGCTCCGCTTCCGTGATGAGCGGATCAAGTTGTTCGCTCAAACTCGCGTCCAGTTTCAACGCTTGCTTCCAGTCCGCCACCGCCGCCGATGCGCGTCCAAGGCGTCGATTGGCATTCCCGCGGTTTTTCCACGCTTGCGCGTCACTCGATTTTCGCGCCAAGTAGGCCGTCCAGTCGCGGATCGAATCCTCCCACTTGCCCAGCGCCCCGAACGCGGCGGCGCGCGTGAAGAGCGCCTCGTGCTCCGTCGGATCGGCCGCCAGCGCGGCGGTCGAGTCCTCGATCGCGCCCGCGGCCTCGCGCAACTCGAACCGCGCCGCGGCCCGGCCGGCCAGCGCCTGCGCGTTGCCGGGGCGTCGCTTCAGCGCCTCGGTGTACGACCGCCGCGCGGAGGCGTGATCCCCCGTCGTCATGTCGAGATGGCCCTGGAAGAGCGGCACTTCGAAGAGCTCCGGATCGTACTCCGCGGCCCGGCCGAGGAGCGTCTGCGCGGCGGAGCGGTCCCCGGCCCGGATCTGGGCGAGCGCGAGCAGGGCGTGCGCCCGCGCCGATCGGGGATTCTCCTGGATCTCGGCCCGAAGGAGTTCGCGCGCGGCCTCGAGCCTCCCCGCGTCGATCCGATCCCGCGCCTCGGCGAGCCGGTCGTACGGCGCGACCGGAGCGGGTGATGCAGCGGGCGACAAGGGATTCGTCGGCTTCTTCCACGGCTGAAGCACTCCCAGTACCGCGGCGACCCCGATCGCGAGCCCTGTGCCGATGATCAGCAACCGCTTCATGGAGTCAGTCTATCGTTTGGGCGGGAAGCGGGCAGCGGGTCTGGCTCGAAGCCCGAAGCGTCGGAAACGGGGAACGGGGATCGGGGGACGGGGAGCTATAATCCCCCACCATGTCCGAGTCATTCGCGGTCGTGATGGCCGGCGGCTCCGGGACTCGCTTCTGGCCCATGAGCCGGGCGAACCTCCCCAAGCAGCTCCTCCCCCTCCTCGGCTCGCGGTCGATGATCCGCGAGACGGTCGAGCGGCTCTTTCCGCTCTTCGACGCCGAGCGCGTCTTCGTCGTCTGCGGCAAGGCGCAGAAGGAGGCGATCGAGCGCGAGCTCGAGATCCTCGCGCCGGAGCACGTGATCGACGAGCCCGTCGCGCGCGACACCGCGGGCGCCGTGGGGCTCGCCGCGGTCTTCCTCGAGTGGCGCTCGCCGGGCGCCGCCTTCGCCGCCCTGCCGGCCGACGCGTACGTCGGCGACGTCGCGATATTCCAGGAGGCGCTCAAGGCCGCGTTCGCCGCCGCCGAGAAGGGCGCGTTCGTCACCTTCGGCGTCCGCCCCACCCGACCCGCCACGGGGTACGGCTATCTCGAACGCGGCGAGAGAATCGGACAAGCGTTCACCGTTCGCCGTTTCTTGGAGAAGCCCGACGCCGCTCGCGCCAAAGAGTTCGCCGCCTCGGGCGAGCACTTCTGGAACAGCGGCATCTTCGTCTGGCGGGCCGACGCCGTCCTCGAGGGATTCCAGAAGCACCTCCCCGAGCACCATGCGCGGCTCATGACGATCCGCGACGCCCTCGGGACGAGCCGGCTTCCCGAGGTGCTGCGGCGCGAGTTCGAGGCGCTCCCGAAAATCTCGATCGACTACGGCCTGATGGAGAAGGCCTCGGACGTCCTGATGATCGAGGCCCCCTTCGCGTGGGATGACGTGGGCTCGTGGTCGGCCGTGGCCGACCGCCGGCCGCGCGACGGCGCGGGGAACGCGGTCGAGGCGCTCAGCTCGGCCGTCGACACGCGCAACTCGGTCATCGTCTCGAGCGACGACAAGCACCTCATCGCGACGCTCGGCGTCGACGGGCTCGTCGTCGTTCACACCAAGGACGCGACGCTCATCTGCCCGCGCGATCGGGCGGAGGACCTCAAGAAGCTCGTGGACAAGATCAAGGCGGACGGGCATACGGGATTTCTGTGAAGGTGCTCGCGGTGGATCACGGCGACAGCCGGACCGGCCTCGCGATCTCGGCGGGCTCGATCGCGGTGGCGCTCCCGACGGTCATGATGAAGGGCGACGGCAAGGACGCCGACCGGATCGCGAAGGCGGCCAAGGACGCCGAGGCGGAGCGGATCATCGTGGGACTGCCCCTGAACATGGATGGCACCGAGGGGCCGCGCGCGAAGACGGCGCGCGAGTTCGCGGAAGCCATCCGCACCGCGACGCCGCTCCCCGTCGAGATGTGGGACGAGCGGCTTTCAACCGCCGAAGGCGAATCGCGGCTCCGCGCGGCGGGGCTCGACCGGCGGGAAATGTCGAAGCGCAAGGATGCCGCGGCGGCGATCGTGATCCTGGAGTCGTACCTCCGGAAGGCGCATCCATGAGGATCGCGGCGGTCGCGGCGCTGCTTCTCGCGGTGGCCTTGCCGCGCCACCAGGACGATTCCACGCCCTGCGACCTCGCGAAGCTCGAGGACGCCTTCTACTGCCTCCGCTGCCGGAAAGTGCGGCGCGCGCCGGACCTCGATAAGGACGGCACCTGCCCCGCCTGCGGCCTCGCGCCCGAGAAAACGAAAGTCTGCCTCAAGTCGTGGGTCCCGAAGTGCGGGATGCACGACATGGAGCCGCACGACAAGCCCTGCTGCACCAGCCCGACCTGCTGCCGCGTCGAGACGCTCGCCGCGCCCGTGAACTACAAGTGCACCGGCTGCGGCGCGACCGCGACCTCCGAGGACCGCATCCTCCACCGCAAGGGGCCGCATGCCAAGCAGGTCCAGGCGGTCTGCTCGCGGTCCGGCCGGTTCCCCCATGGAGGGGCATTGTCCGTGAAGAAGCCTAAGGGTGAGGACAAGTAGGGCCGGCGGCGCTACAATCCCGCGCTCGTGAACACCTCCATCGGCCTGCTCGTCTCCGCCTTCTTCGTGGCGCTGCTCCACACGGCGATCCCGAGCCACTGGCTCTGCTTCGTCCTCGTCGGCCGGGCGCGCGGATGGACGCCGCGGAAGACCATGGCGGTGGCGGGCGCCACCGGGGCGCTCCACGTGGCGATGACGGTGAGCCTCGGGCTCCTCTTCGCGTGGGGCGAGAGCAAGGTCCTTCACACCGAGGATCTCGAGCGGGTGGGCGGCTGGGCGCTCCTCGCGATCGGCGCGCTCTACCTGTTTCTCCACATGACCCACGGCGGCCACCACCACGAGCGCGAGGCGTCGGCCTCGGACCGCGTCGCGCTGGCGGCGCTCGTCTTCGCGGTGACGGTCTCGCCCTGCTCGCTCGCGATCCCGATTCTCGTGACGGCGGCGGCGACGAGCGTCGCGCAGGTCGTCCTGATCACGCTCGTCCTGCTCGCGACGACGGTCGGGAACATGGTGATGCTGGTGGGACTGACGGGGCTGGGCGCGGACCGGATTCCGTTCGCCTTCTTCGACCGGTACGAAAAACTGATGCTGGGGATTGTGCTTATTGCCGTCGGTGCGTTCCTGCTCCTAGCGCATCACCACTAAGGGAATGCATCCGGCATCCGGCATCCAGGCAGGGCTTCCAGGATGCTGGATGCCTGATTCTTGATTCCTGATTCTTGATTCGGGTCGGTTATGGCTTCCTCGGTTCTTTCAGCACGGTCGTCTCTGAAAGCGACTTTAGAAATTCGATCAGGTCCTTCGTTTCCTCCGCCGTCAGCTCCGTCTTCACGAGGTTGACCTTGTCCAGGTGGGGATTCTCGATCCCGCCCCCGGTCATGATCATCACGGCCTCCTCGAGCGTCGCGGCGCTGCCGTCGTGGAAGTACGGCGCCGAGCGCGCGACGTCGCGCAGGGTCGGCGTCCGGAAGGCGCCCGTGTCCTTCTCCGCCTTCGTCACGGTGAACCGGCCGACGTCGGGCTTGTCCGACTTCATCCCGATCCCCACGTTGTGGAACTGCTGGTCGGCGAAGAGGACGCCCGAGTGGCAGTTCTCGCACTTCGCCTTCTTGAAGACCTCGTAGCCCCGCTTCGCGAGGTCGGTCATCGCCTTCTCGTCGCCGCGCTGCCAGCGGTCGAAGGGCGTCTCCTTGCTGATGATCGTCCGCATGTAGCAGGCGAGCGCCTTGGGGACGTTGTCGGGCGTCGCGTCCTCGGAGAAGACTTTCTGGAACTGCTTCTTGTACGCCGGGATCGCGTTGAGCTTCGCCGTGATCTCCTCCGGCTTCGACGCGCCCATGTTGACCTTGGTCCACGCGGCGGCGGCCTGAGACTCGAGCGTCTTGGCGCGCCCGTCCCAGTACCACTCCGTGAGGTAGCCGACGTTCCAGAGCGTGGGCGAGCTGCGCGTCAGCTTCTTCCCGAACGCCCCTTCCCCGATCCCCTTCCCGTCCGTCAGCCCCTTCTCGTTGAGGTGGCACGAGTAGCAGGAGAGCTTCCCGTCGCCGCTGAGGCGGACGTCGAAGAAGAGCTGCCGCCCGAGCGCCGCCTTCTCGGCGGTCATGGGGTTGTCCTTCGGGACCTTCATCGCCTCGTACCGTTCGAGCGGCGCGTAGTTCGCCGGATCGGAGGGCAGCGGCGTGACCTCGGGCTCGAACTCCTGGACCATCGCGACCAACGCGGCGAACAGCGGAAGCAGGGCGATCCGTTTCAACATGGTCACCTCCCGAAGGGTAAGCGGGGATTCTAACAAGAAGTCGCGGGTCGAGGGTCGTCCGTCGCGCGTCACGGGTCGGGGCTCGACCCTCGACGGGTGCCCCGCGACTTCGCTGTTTTCCTCGTGAAACTGACGTAAGTTCAAATCGTATATAAGGTTGCGGCTGTCGTGACGCGCAGATCGTTGACACTTTCGGCACGTCCTCTCCATAATCGCGCGATTCACACACCAGGTGCGGCAAGAGGGGTCAATGGCTTCCGTCATGCGTCGGGGTCAGTCTGTGTCCGTGCCGTGCAGGGGCTGCGGCCGGACGTTTTTCAAGGTCACCGTCGTGGAGGGGGTCCTTTCGCTGAAGTGCGCTTCATGCGGACGGACCACGACGGCGAAAGTGCGGTGTCGCGGAGAAGCCTGCCAGGTCTTTACGGCGGGCGATGAAGCGGCCCGACAACGACCGCCGGGGCCGTAAAGCTCCCGGCTTCCAGCGCCCAGATCCCAGCTGGGCCGCCAGCTTCGAGCCGCAAGCCCGAGCTGGCCACGAGAGATACTCTCTCAGGGCGTTGGCGCTGCCCGCGCCACGCTCCCCGTTCCCCGTTCCCCGTCTCCCGCCGGACTTGAAGCTTGGAGCTCCTTCTTCTCTGGCTCGAAGCTCGAAGCTTGAAGCTCGAAGCTTCTGGGGCTGGGAGCTGGGATCTGGGAGCTGGAAGCTTCCCGCTCGGGCGCGAAGCGCGAAGCGTCTGAAACGGGGATCGGGGATCGGGAAACGGGGAGCTTGGCAAGGCGCGCTGGACGCTCACCCCGCGCCGGGCTAAACTTCTCCAGTGGCCCTCCGCGGCGACCTCAAGAGCCTCAACCTCGGCAACGTCCTGCAGGACCTGGCGTACAACAGCCAGACGGGGACGCTCCGCCTCCACGTCGGCGACCGCCGCCGGTTCCTCTGGTTCGAAAAGGGCGCCCTCCGCCTCGTCGGCCTCGGCGGCGGCCAGGGCCCCTCGATCCTCAACGGCCTCCTCGCCATGGGCAAGGTGAAGCCCGCCGACCTCGCCAACGCCTCGAAACGCTCCGGCGAGCCCGCCAAGATCAACAAGCTCATCAAGGAGCGCGCCGTCACCAACGACGACGTCAAGGCCGCCCTCCAGGGCCAGATGACCGAGCTCGTCTGCGACACCTTCCTCTGGAGCGACGCGGAGTTCGAGTTCGTCCGCGGCGAGGCGAAGGAGGAGGACTTCGACGTCCGCCAGCTCGACTGGGAGCCCACGATCGCCTGCGACGCCGTGACGATGGAGGCGCTCCGCCGCGTCGACGAGTGGACCGAGATCAAGAAGTCGGTCATCTCGTCGGAGGAGATCCTCGTCGCGGTCGTCCCCCAGCTTCCCGAGACGGCCGACGCGACCTCGCAGCGCCTCTTCGGCCTGCTCGACGGCGAGAAGCGGCTGCAGGACATCATGAACGAGACCTTCCTGGGCCAGTTCGCGGCGTTCCGCGCCGCGGCGGCGCTCATGCGCGGCGGCTGGGCGCGGCCCCTGGACGTGCGGGAAGCGCAGGCGAAGGCGGAGGCGCACGCGGCCGGGGGGCGCAACAACGAGGCGCTCCGGCTCGCGCGGTTCGCCCTCACGCACGAGCGCCACTCCCCCGCCCTGCGGAAGCTCGCGGGGCGCTGTCTCGAGCTCCTCGGCAAGAACGAGGAGGCGGCGGGCGAGTACCGGATGCTCCTCGCGGAGGAGACGGAGCACGGGAAGACCGCGGAGGCGATCGCGACGTGCCGGAAGATCATCAGCCTCGCCCCGAAGGATACTTTTACGCAGGAGCGGCTCTTTCAACTGTTGATCGACACCGGGACGCCCGAGGAGGCGCTCGCGCAGGGCGAGGCGCTGGCGCGGGCGCTCAAGAAGGCGGGAATGCCCGACCGCGCGCGGTCGGTGTACGAGCGGCTGCTGACGAAGTTCGAGGACAGCGAGAAGATCCTCGAGTCGCTGGCGGAGATCGCGCACCACATGGGGGACAAGCGCGAGGCGGTGACGCTCTACCGGAAGCTCTTCGACCGCGCGGTGGCGGAGTCGGACGAGGAGCTCATCCTGGAGCGGTCGCGGATGCTGCTGCGGCTCGACCCCTCGCTCGACGACGTGGCGCGGAAGCGGATCGAGGTCGAGACGGGGATGTACGCGAAGAACAAGCGGCGGAAGCGGAAGGTGCGGCTGATCCTCGCGGGGTGCCTCGTGCTGGCGGTGCTCGCGGCGCTGGGGGCGATCGAGTGGAGCGCGCGGGGGCGGCTGCGGATCCTGCAGGCGGAGGAGCTCGATCTCGTGAAGCAGGGGAAGTTCGCGGAGGCGGTCGGGCGGTACAACGGGTTCCTCGAGCGGTACAAGTGGACGCTGGTGTCGGGGGAGGCGCGGGAGAAGCGGGACCAGCTCGAGGACGTGCTGGTGCGGGAGAAGCTGCCGGAGGCGGAGGAGAAGGACGCGAAGGGGCGGACGGACGAGGCGCTGCGGATCGTCGAGGGGGTCTTGAAGGTGGCGCGGGGTCCGGTCGCGATCGCGAAGGCGGAGGAGCTGAAGCGGCGGCTGGACGAGCACCGGGCGAAGATCGAGGACGAGTACAAGGAGGAGGCGCGGAAGATCGCGAAGGCGGTGGCGGCCGGGGACTCGGGCGCGGTGGACCGGATCAAGAAGCTGTCGCACGCGCTTGCGCTGCCGGCGTTGAAGCAGCTGCTCTTGGACTCGTCGCCGGTGGTGCGGCGCGCGGCGGTGTCGTGCCTGGGCGAGATGGGGTCGCACGAGACGCGGGAGATCCTGGTGCGGGCGCTGGCGGAGGAGGAGGAAGGGAGCGGGCTGAGGGGGGAGATCGAGGAGCTGCTGAAGAAGCAGGCGGGCAAGGATTGCGGTCCGCGGCCGCAGGATTGGGAGTCGTGGGTGCTCCGGAGCGGGGAGAGGCCTGTACAGGGCTTGGTTGGCGCCGCGGCGCCGGGGGAGCTCGAGTGGCGGATCGTGAACCTGGGGACGAAGACGCGGGAGCTGGAGTTGCCGGAGGGATTCGGGCCGTCGTTCAAGGTGACGGGCAAGGGAGGGGCGGAGCTGAAGCCCGGCAAGGGCGCGGTGCGTGGGGCGGACAAGGCCAGGGTGGTGCGGTTGAGGCCCGGCGAGTTCGTGGGTGGCCGGGTGGCGCTCGGCGATCTCGTCGACCTGGCGTCGATGGCCGAGGGGCCGGTGCGGGTGGGCTGGTCGGCGCGGTTGCGCGAGGTAGGCGGCGACGAGTGGGAGCTCGCGGCGCTGCCGACGAGGGTGGAGGTCAGGAAGTGACGGCCCCTGAGGAGGCAATGGTGCGCCGCGAGGGATTCGAACCCACGACCCGCTGATTAAGAATCAGCTGCTCTACCAACTGAGCTAGCGGCGCGCAATGGCCGCCTCAGGGAAGGGACATTATAGGCAGCGCGCCGCTCAATGCAAGCGAGGGGGGAACGTTCCATCCATCTAAGCCACTTGACACATCAGCCCGGCTGTACTACACTAACGTAGCCTATTTAGGCTACATAGATACGATACGATTAGAGAATACGATATGAAATTCATTGCCATGAGAGATCTGAAAATCAATCCCACCAAGGTGCTGGGACGGTTGCTTCGGGAGGATCTGGTTGTCACGCGGAGGGGCAAGCCTGCGGCCGCGCTGGTCTATCTCAATGAGGACCTGCTCGACCAGTTCATCCTCCTGCACCATCCCACGCTTCTGAAGGAAGTGAAGGCGGCGCGTGCGGAATACTCCAAGAAGGGCGGAATTGGGCACGCCGAGATGCGGGCACGTCTCGAGCGGCGCCATGGATCGTAGAACGCTCGTTTACGCACCCAGGGCCCAGCGGGATCTTGAGGGTCTTCAGTCGGCGGACGCCAGGCGCATCCTCGAGGACTTGGAGCTCCTCCAGAAGCCCCCTTGGCCCCCGCGCAAAGTTAAGCGTCTCCGGGGCTTCGAATACTGGGAGATCAAAACCGGCGACTTTCGAACGATCTTCTGGCCCCAGGGGCCGAGAGTGATCATCCTGCGGGTGGTGAATCGCCGGGACCTGGAGCTCACCCTGGGCCGCATCGACCTGGCCGCGCTGATCGCGTGGCTGCGTGGCAATTCGTAGCCAGGGCGTCCGGCACCCCCAGGGCCAGACCCGCGTCCAACACTTGGCGTCTCACGTCTTTCCACACCTGGGCCGGATCCATGTCGCGGACGATCCGCTTCCCGATGTGGCACCGCCCCCCAGCCGCCGCTATCCAACTTGCCTACGATGATAAAATGGATAGCAGCTGCGCCGTGTTCGCCTGCAAACGCGTCGCCGCCTCCTCCTCCGGCCGCTCGATCCCCGCCGCCTCCGCCCGCTTCCGCGCCTCCATCTATCGGGCAGAGTGATCTTCGCCCCTTGGACATACTTGAGAGTCCTTGGTCATCAGTGATCAGTCGCGCGGCGAGAGTCGTGGGTCGCTTCTAACGGCGAGCCAGAAAAGAGGCGATCAAGAACGGGAGGACGCGCGGCCGAGGAGCGCCAGCGCTACGCCGCCGAGTATGGCGAGACCCGAGAACGCGAGCCGGAGGGTCGGGGATTCGCCCAGCAGGATCACGCCCCCCGCCGCCGCCAGGACCGGCACCGCGAGCTGCACCACCGCCGCCCGCGTCCCGGGGAGCCCGGGCAGCGCCGCGTACCACAGGCTGTAGCCGACTCCCGACGCCAGCGATCCGGAGAGCGCCGCCAAGAGCGCGCCTCTGGGCGTCACATGCAGCGTGGGCATCGCCACCAGGACGAGCGCCATTCCCAGCGGCAACCCGCGCGCGAAATTGCCCGCCGTCGACGCGAGCACGCGAAGCCCCGAACGCCCCCGCAGCGAGTAGATCCCCCACGCCACCCCCGCCGCGGCCATGAGACTCGCCCCCACGGGATCGGGCGCCGCGAGACCGGGCACCGTCAGCGCGATGAGCCCGCCCAGCGCGACCGCGAGCCCGAGCCACTCGAGCGCACGCGGCCGCTCGCCGCGGAGCCAGCCCCAGCTGATCATCGTGACCTGCACCGAAGCAAAAAGTATGAGCGCCCCGGCGCCCGCCTCCAGCCGCAGATAGGCGTACGAGAACGCCGCGGCGTACGCGAAGAGCGCCGCGGCCGACGCCCAGCTTCCACCGACTCGAGGCTCGCCCGGAGGCCGCGTCGCGCCGACGAGAATCGCCAGCACCACCGCGCCGGAGAGGAGGCGGATCCCCGTGAACGAGGCCGCGTCGATCTGGCGCGATCCCAGCGCCAGGCGGCACAGGAGCGAATTGGCGGCGAATCCGACGAGCGCCGCGGCGGTCCAGAGGGCGGTCTTCTTCACGGCCGACATCGTAGCGGTTGAGTCGTGAAAAATTGACAGGCCGCGCGCCGCCGCCCTACGATGTCCCGCCCGAGGAGGAAATCCATGACCTACTATCTCATCGCGATCGAAGCGCCGCTGCCTCAGACTCCGGACGAATTCCACCAGGAGTTCTTCAACAACTACACGATGGCCGGCCTCGACGGCGCCATCTCGCTCGAGGCCCTGACGAACTTCTCGAGCAAGCGGTGGGCGATGCTCCGGGAGCACGTCGCGCGCATCAAGCCGAGCACGACCCCGGGCCCGACCCGCGCCCTCCAGGGCGGGTACGGGATCGAGGCGGTCGATCCGCGCCACCGGATGCCCGACCTGCTCTCGGCGATGAAGATCCACTACTACGAGAAGAAATTCCCGGCCCAATTCCACACGCGGATCACGCTCTTCTTCATGTGGCTGGACGGATTCATCGCGCTCTTCCCGGAGGAAGTCGTCGCGTTCCTGAAAAAGGCGGTGCCCAACCTGCCCGACGCGACGTACGCCACATTCGTACAGGGCGGCGTAAAGTACCTCGAGTGGGAAAAGCAGCGGTTCTCGTACCTGCTCATGTTCCCCGGTGGCAAGATCTACCAGCGCGGCAAGCCCTTCGACACGCGGAACACTCGGACGCACTTCTCGGGCCCGGGGTGGGCGATCTACGTGGTGAGCCCGACGGGGCTGTGGTACGCGGGGTCGCACGTGGTGGGCCAGTTCCAGCACTCGTCATTCCTGGGGGGCCGGCCGGTGATCGCCGCGGGGGAGATCCAGGTGAAGGACGGCGTGCCGCTCGTGATCACGGCGAAGAGCGGCCACTACACGCCGACGATGGAGCAGTTCATGGCGGGGCTGGAGTCGCTCAAGAAGGTCGGGATCGACATGGTCTCCCTGAAGGTGATGGTGAAGGAGACGGCGACGAACCAGAAAGTGCAAATCTCAGCCGCGTCGTTCATGATCAACTCGGCCCTTAGAGCACGACACTCGGTGTGGTAAACCGGGGACGGGGGAGTTTCCAGCTACCAGATCCCAGATTCCAGCTCCCGAAGTCAGGAGTGTCGAGCCTGATTGCCTGCAGCGGGTGTGGAGCTTCCAGTTACCAGATCCCAGCTTCCGAAGTCCCGAGTTTCGAGCCGGAATGGCTGCGGAGCGAGTGGAGTTTCCAGCTACCAGATCCCAGATCCCGAAGTCACGAGCTCCGAGCCGGAATGGCTCCGGGGGCAGGAGTTGAACCTGCACCATTCCTGATTAACAGTCAGGCGGGCTACCGTTACCCGACCCCGGAGTGAAGCGGTCAGCAGTCAGCGGTCAGCAATCAGCAGCCTGAACTCCGCAATCGATGGGGACGGGCACCAAGCAAAGGTTCACCCGGTCCGAGTTGCACGGACGTCTGGCGATTATCGATCGCCGGTTCTCCTGTTGAACTACGGGTGCTTGTCGAAGTTCAAAGTGCGGACGCTCAAGGTTCAAGGGCACCGGCATCGCCGGCTTGGAAGCCCTGAGCTCTTCTATTGAGCTATGCCCCCGGAAGGACGCGGCCCCAAGCCCCCGGCGCGGCAATCGCCACCGCGCCGGGGGGCCGCAAGAACAAGACCTTCTCCGCCCGATTGTGAAACAGCTCGTAAACTCGCCCCACGCGGAGCGAAATCGCCTTGAAACACGAAGACCCCGCGCCCTTCCGGGTGCGGGGTCGTGCCGCGTCGATCTCGAATCAGCTCACATCACGTCACCCCGCACCCTTCCCAGGCCCGCCAGGCATGGCTCGCCGGATTTCGGCCCGGGCCTTCCAAATACGAAGGCGAAAGCAGTCGACCGGCTCGCTTTCCTGGGGCGCGGGCTTTCATCACCATGCCCTCCTCAACCGGATCGGCGATCGAAGGTTCATGCGATTCGTCGACCCCGCCCCCGTCGACTTGATATCCAAACTCGTCCGACGTAAAATCGCCGCTTGACTCCAACGCCGAATCCCCCCGAGGAACGGGGGGAACGGGGGACCCAATCCGTAGGGGCGAATTCCCCGCCAGGGGATAGGGCCATCCGGAAGCCCGAGCCCGCCTGCGCGGCCGTAGCCACGCCGAAGGCCATCGAGGCCTGAAAGCATGCTTCACCGCCCAGGCCGAGCCTTCTGAGTGCCCGCTTCGGCGGGGCGAAGGCCCGACAGCTAACCCCGCAGGCTTTGTTCTGGATGGACCCCCCGCCCCGGGGCGGGATCCACGACCGCCCTTCATGGGGGCCCCACATGGAGCCCACGACTCCCCCCACCGAATCCCAGGGTCTCTTCACCCGGCTCCGGCGACTCGTCGTCGGTCCGCCGCGCGATCTCGGGGACCGCTCGATCTACCACCGCATGTCCCTCGTCGCCTTCCTGGCGTGGGTCGGCCTCGGCGCGGACGGACTCTCCTCGTCCGCCTACGGACCGGAGGAGTGCTTCCGCACGCTCGGATCGCACACGTACCTCGCCCTCGCGCTGGCCCTCGTCATGGTCGCCACCGTGACGATCATCTCCATCGCGTACAGCCGCGTCATCGAGCATTTCCCCCACGGCGGCGGCGGCTACGTCGTCGCGACCAAGCTCCTCGGCGAGAAGGCGGGCGTCGTCTCGGGCTCCGCCCTCCTCGTCGACTACGTCCTCACGATCACCATCTCGATCGCCGCGGCGGGCGACGCGCTCTTCAGCTTCCTCCCGCCGGGATGGCTCGATTGGAAACTCTCGGCGGAAGGCCTGGCCATCGCGTTCCTGACGTTGCTCAACCTGCGCGGAGTCCGCGAGTCGGTCCTCGCGCTCACTCCCGTTTTCATTCTCTTCGTCGCCACGCACCTCATCCTCATCGGTGGCGGCGTCCTCGCGAAGGCCCCGGAGCTTCCCGCGACGCTCGGCCACGCGCGCGAGGGATTTTTCTCCGGCCTCGCCACGCTCGGCGCGGGCGGCATGTTCCTCCTTTTCCTCCACGCCTACTCGCTCGGCGGCGGGACGTACACCGGCATCGAGGCGGTCTCGAACGGGCTCGCCATCATGCGCGAGCCGCGCGTCGAGACCGGCAAGCGGACGATGTTCTACATGGCGGCCTCGCTCGCCGTCACCGCGTCGGGGCTCCTCCTCTGCTACCTCCTCTGGAACGTCTCGGGAGAGCCCGGCAAGACGATGAACGCCGTCCTCGCGGAGCGGTTCGTCCAGGCCGTACCGCTCGGCTCCGTCTTCGTCATCCTGACCCTGCTCTCGGAGGGCGCGATCCTCGTCGTCGCGGCGCAGACGGGATTCGTCGACGGCCCGCGCGTCCTCGCCAACATGGCGGTCGATTCCTGGATGCCGCGCCGGTTCGGCGCCCTCTCGGACCGCCTGACGACGCAGAACGGGATCCTCCTCATGGGCGCGGCGGGACTCGGGGCGCTCCTCTACACGGGCGGCGACGTCCAGCAGATCGTCGTGATGTACAGCATCAACGTCTTCCTGACCTTCTCGATGACCGAGGTTTCCATGTGCCGGATGTGGTTCCGCGACCGCGGGGAGCGCGCCGACTGGAAGAAGAAGATCTCGATCCACGTCGTGGGCCTCGTGATGTGCGCGACGATCCTCGGGATCACCGTCGTCGAGAAATTCCACCAGGGCGGCTGGATCACGCTGGCCGTCACGGTCGCCGTCATCCTGCTCTGCTTCCTGATCCGGCGTCACTACGACCTCGTCTCGGCGAAGCTCGCGACGCTCTACAAGCGCCTGCTCGATACGCCCCGCCGCCCCGGGCCGCCCGCGGGCGAGCCCTCGACGAAGGACCGCGCCGCGGCGATCCTCGTCGCGCGGTACGGAGGCCTCGGCCTTCACACGTTCCTGGGCGCCTTCCGGGATTTTCCGGAGCACTTCAAGGGCGCGGTCTTCCTCTCGGTCGGCGTGATCGACTCGCGCGAGTTCAAGGGCGAGGGCACGGCGGAGGCGCTGAAGGAGAGCCTCGAGGCGGAGCTCCGTAAGTACGTCGACTTCGCGCGCGGCCAGGGAGTGCCCGCGACATACCGGTTCGCGCTCGGGACCGACGCCGTCGCCGAGGCGGAGAAACTCTGCCTCGAAGTGGCGCGCGAGTTTCCGCAGGTGACCTTCTTCGCGGGCAAGATCCTCTTCGAGAAGGAGCACTGGTACCAGCCGATCCTGCACAACGAAACCGCGTACGCGCTGCAGAAGCGGCTCCAATGGGCCGGCAAGATGATCGTGGTAGTTTCGGCGAAGGTGACGTGAATCCGGATTCGGTGTCCAGTTGTCGGTGGAAGCGCACCGCGGCGCCGGGTATCGTTCGGGTATGAACACCGTTCGACCGATTCCCGCGCTACGCGAGATGGATCGCGCCTTCCGGAGCCGCGACGCCGCGTACGACGGGGTCTTCTTCACCGCCGTCCGCTCCACCGCGATCTTCTGCCGCCCCTCGTGCCCCGCGCGCAAGCCGCGGCCCGGGAATGTCGAGTTTTTCCCCACCGCGCGCCAGGCCATCGCGGCGGGCTACCGCGCCTGCCTCCGCTGCCGGCCCCTCAAGGTAGACGGAGCGCCCGACTGGGCCGATCGCCTCGTCGCCGCCGTCGAGCGCAATCCCGCCGGCCGGTTCGCCGACCGCGACCTCCGCGCCATGGGCGTCGACCCGGCGCGCGCGCGCCGCTACTTCCTGAGGGCCCACGGCATGACGTTCCACGACTATCGCCGCGGACGGCGACTCGCCGCCGCACTCACCGCCCTTCGCGACGGTCGGCCGATCGACGATGCGCTTGCCGACGCGGGGTACGCCTCGCACAGCGGGTTCCGGTCGGCGTTCGCCAAGGCGTTCGCGACGACCCCCGGCCGCGGTGCGGAGGTCGGCGCCGTCAATCTCGCCTGGATGGAGACTCCGGTCGGGCCGATGATCGCGGGCGCGACGCCCGAGGGGCTTTGCCTGCTCGAGTTCACCGACCGGCGCGCGCTCGGGACGGAGCTTTCCGACTTCAAGATGCCGCTCGTCCCGGGCGACTCCCCCCACTTGCGCCTCCTCGGCGACGAGCTTCGCGCGTACTTCTCGGGAAACCTCCGGCGCTTCACCGTGCCGGTCGTCCAGCGCGGCTCGGAGTTCGAGACCTCGGTGTGGAGGGAGCTCGCGGCGATCCCGTACGGCGAGACGCGCTCGTACGAGGATGTCGCCCGCGCCGTCGGCAGGCCCAAGGCCGTCCGCGCCGTGGGCTCCGCGAATGGACGGAACCGGGTGGCGATCGTCGTGCCCTGCCATCGCGTGGTCAACAAGAGCGGAGAACTCGGGGGGTACGGGGGCGGACTATGGCGAAAGAAACTGCTTCTCCACCTCGAACGTACGGGCGAAGCCCTGGCCTAGTGTCGCGTCAGAATTGATCCGGGCCGTTGAAATGGGGCGACAAGAGGTTCTTGGTTCTGGTTTCAAAGTTCGTTCAGGGTTCGAAGTTCAAAGTCGCGGAATGTGGGCGGATCTTCGGCTTAGAACTCCGAACCTTGAACGAACATTGAACTCCGAACCCAGAACTCAGAACCTGTTGTGGCATCTGAATCGACCGGGTGAATCAATCTTGATGCGACACTAGGCTTCCAGCTTGGCGAGGATTTTCACGAGCGCCGCGACGACCTTTTCGACGCCCGCCTTGCGCTTGGGGTCCTTCAGCGAGCCGTCCGCCTCGAACGCTTCGTGCGCCCGCGACAGCGCCAGCTGCTCCGGGATGACGAGCGCGCCGATGTTCCCCAGGATCGACCGAACCGCCATCATCCCGCGCATCCCGCCCAGCATCCCCGGCGACGCGGCGAGGAGCGCCACGACCTTGTCCTTGTAGCAGGCGAGGTCCGGCTCCCCCGGCGCGGAGCGCGAGATCCAGTCGATCGTGTTCTTGAGCACGCCCGTGATGGAGCTGTTGTACTCGCCCGTCGAGAGGAGCAGGCCCCGGTGGGCCATCATGAGCTCCTTGAGCTTCACCCCGTTCGGCGGGATCCCCTCCTTCGCCTCGAGGTCCCCGTCGTAGAGCGGCAGCGGGAAGTCGCGGAGATCGATCAGCGTGACGTCGCCTCCCGCCGCCTTCGCCGCGGCGGCCGCGACCCGGATCAGCTTCTTGTTGAGCGCCTCGGTCCGGGTCGTCCCCGCGAAGGCCAGGATCTTGGGCATGGGATATGTCAATTATGGAATATGGCCGGGGGCGTCATTTCGCGGGCGTCGATTCCGAGGCGTCGTAGGTCGTCGTGACCCCCGAGGTCACCCGCTTCACCTCGAATCGGGCGATCCCGCCGACGAGGCTGTCGTGGAGCCAGGTTTTCTCCCGCATCTTGATCTCGTCCGGGCCGTTCATGACCGTGTACTCGATCTCCACCCACTTGCACTTCGTCATCTTTCCCAGGAGGCGGATGAACTGTTCGCCCGTCCCGACCTCCTTCGCGGCGCGCCCCTCGGCGTCCTGCCCCTTGATCACCTTCGAAGGGACGTTCCGCTCGGCGCTCGTGACCCGCTTCCGTCCCCCCACGACGCCGCCGAACGTGCGCACCAGGACCGCCTGGTCGTTGTCGAGGGACTTCAGCGACACCGCGAGCTCGTCGTCGATCTGCCCCTCGGCGTTCGTCGTGATCTTGAATTTCACCACCGAGCCGACCTTGAACCGGGACCAGCGCCTGTACTCCGCGTTGTCGACCTTGGCGGACTCCTGGCCCGCGAGGAGGGTGAGCGCCCAGGCGGCGAGGGCATAGGACTTCATGGAAACCTCCCTTGGCCCACCCCACCCGGAGACAATCTTAACCCCGTCGCGCGTCCCCGCAAAGATTGAACGGACGCCAACGGGTCAGTGTTGGTGCTGATGTCCCGGTTCCGGTGGGCTCGTCGGGCGCAGCCGGAGGAAGAGCATGACCCCGAAGACGACGCGCCCGCCGTACGCGTCCTCGAGATCGGCGTCGAGGAAATTGGCCGTGAGCCGGACGCCGAGCCCGATGTCCTGGTTCTCGAGCCGCGTGAAATTGTAGATGTACCCGAGCGAGAGGCTCGCGATCCCGAAGGTCTCCTCGTCGAACGTCGGGTCAAGCGCGAGGTCGTGGCCCGACTTGCGCAGCGTCTCGAGGCGGCCGAAGACCGTGTGCATCGGGTCCACCTCGACAATCCCCTCAAGAAGAAACGCGTCGGTCGTCGGGCCCTCCGATGGATCGTTCCGCCCCCAGACCGCCGTCGCCGCCCACGAGCGAATGTCGTCGAGCTTGCCCGTCACTGTCGCCGAGGCCGTCGTCCGCTGCACACTCACGCCCGGCTCGAGCGCCTCGGGCTCGTCGAGCCGTCCCGTCGACACCTGGAACGACCACGTGGGCGAGGGATTGACCGAGAGGCGCGCCGAGACGGAGTCCGGGACGTCGAGGTCGAGATCGATCCGCGTTTCGTCCGGCTCGCGGCCGTTGAACCACGAGCCCTCGAGTTTCATGACCGGCGTGAAGATCCCCGCCGTCAGGACGCCGTGGCTGATGTGGGTCGAGTCCTCCCAGTGGTGGCCGAGCGGCGCGAAGGGATCGGCCGACGCGGAGAAGCGGTGCATGAAGGCGGTCGGCCCCAGCGCGGGTTCCCCCACGATCGCGGCGTACGCCTGCGCGCCGACGTCCGGCGTCACCGGGATCGACCAGGCCGCCGCGATTTCCATGAACAGATCGTGCGGATGCTGGTGGTCGTGGAGCGGCTCGTCGTTGAACGTCTCGCCGTTCTGCAGCAGGAGCGGATAGCCGCGCTCCTCGACCGTCCACGGCTCGAGCGACAGCATCCCGCGCAGGGAGACTTCGCCCGGCCCGAGCGGATGGCGCCCCATGAGCATGATCCAGTTCGTGCTGGTGAACCCGCTGTGGCCCCGATCCCCTTCCTGCCAGTCGAATCCCGCGAAGATCGCGGCGTGCGCCATGAAATCCCAGCCCTGGTAGGGAAAGTGGAAGCCCGACATGGGAGTGACGGCCGGTTGCCACGAGGTGCCGGAGGCCTCCTGCGCCCGGATGCGCTCCAGGAGCCCCGGCGGAGTCTGGAACTGGTCGCCGTGGCCTCCGTGGTCCTGCGCCGCCGCGGGGGATGAAGCCGCGAGCAGGATCGCCGCGAGGATCCGTTTCATGTTCACCAGCATACCCGAGCGGGTCTTTGTCGTTTCGAGGCAATACCGGGCCCCCCGAGGGGGTATTCTGTTCATACGATGCGCGCGCTCGCCGCAGGCCTCGTCATGGTCGCGTTCTGGACCCAGCAGGCGCCGCCGGGCGCCACCGGATGGTCCAAGGATCCGAGTTCGCCCGTGCTTCTCCCCGGCACGCCGGGCGCGTTCGACGAGGATGGCGTCTTCCCGGGTCCCGTGGTCCGCAACGGCATCACGTACCGCCTCTGGTTCACCGGCCTCGACCGATTCGGCGTCCAGCGCCTCGGGCTCGCAACTTCCACCGACCTGCTCCATTGGACGAAGCACCTCGCCAATCCCATCATCTTCCCCGGCCCGGCGGGCTCGTGGGACGCCGCGGGGACGGGACAGGCCACGGTCCATTTCGACGGCATCAACTACGCCCTCTGGTACCACGGAGTCGACGCCGCGGGCGTGGGACGCGTCGGGGTCGCAACGTCGAACGACGGGCTCAACTTCACGAAATCCCCGATGAATCCCGTCCTCAACGTCGGCGCCGGGGGCGCGTGGGACGCCGGCGGGATCCACTCGCTCCACGTCCTCTACGACGGGAACGGCTACCGGATGTGGTACGCGGCCTCCAACGCCTCGGGCCTCGTCCGGTTCGGCTCGGCCGCCTCCGCCAACGGGACCAACTGGACGAAGACTTTTTCCAATCCCGAGTTCGATCCCGGCGCGCCGGGCGAGTGGGACGAATCGGGGATCGCGGCGCCCCACATCCTCCGCGACGGCATGGGATGGCGGATGTGGTACACGGGCCAGGGACTCGACGGCCGGACGCGCATCGGGTACGCCGACTCGCTCGACGGGCACGCCTGGAACCGCGGGCCCTCCAATCCGGTGATCAGCGAGGGCCTGCCGGGGTCGTGGGACGAGCACAGCGTCTCCGCGGGCGCGACAATCCTCGAGGACGGGTACTTCAAGATGTGGTACGGGGGGCGCGACATTTTCCCGGGAGGCGCGCCCGGTCTCGGGTTCGCGGCGGCCGCCGTGCCCCCGCCTCCGGAGAAGCCCCATCCCAGCACCGACTGCGCCTTCTCGGTCGGCGGCGCGATGCCCGCGGCGTCGCTCCTTGCACTCCTCCTGCTGATCCTTGTGTCCCGGGCCCCCCGCCGGTAGAGTCCTGTCATCCCCACGCCGCGGCGGGCGTGACTCTCGAAACCCTCAACCTACGGAGACCGGAACATGGCCAGATTCGCGCTCGCGGTCGTGGCGGCGGCGATGTCCCTCGCGGCGGCCCAGGACGAGATGATCGACAACCCCGAGTACAAGGGGTGGGCGGGCCAGAAGGTCGGCGCCTGGGTCAAGTTCAACATGGTGCGGGAAGTGGGCGAGAGAAAGATGGACACGACCACCACGACGACGCTGAAGGAGATTTCCGCGGAGAAGGCGGTCATCGACCAGGCGACCGAGATGGACATGGGCGGGCAGAAGAAGACCATGAACATGAGCCGGACGCTGCCCGCGAAGGTCAAGAAGGGCACGGACTCCGAGGGCTCGAAAACCGAGCCGATCGCCGAGGGGGACGAGGAGGTCGAGATCGCCGGCAAAAAGTACGCCTGCCACTGGGCGGAGATGAAGATCACCTCGAAGCAGGGCGTCATGACGGTGAAGGTCTGGCGGAACGACAAGATCGTCGGCGGCGCGGCGAAGTTGACGATGACCATGGAAAAGCCGATGAAGATGACGATGACGATGAACGCGCTGGAGTGGAAAGCCGGGGAGTAGCTTCGAGCTTCAAGCTCCGAGCTTCACGCCGGGCGACGGTATCACGCGGAATGGGTACCGCATTCGCGAAAAGGCGTTCGCACGTCACGAGGGCCATGGATCGGAAGCCTGGAGCTGCCCGAAGCTCGGAGCTCGAAGCTTGAAGCAGGATCCGGCCTTCGAGGCGTGCGCTCGCCTGGCCCGGACGCACTACGAGAATTTCACGGTCGGGTCGTTCCTCCTGCCCCGCGGGACGAAGAAACACATCCACGCGCTGTACGCGTACGCCCGGACGACCGACGACATCGGGGACGAGAGCGAGGGCGACCGGCTCGCCAATCTTGACGCGTGGGAGGAGGATTTCCGCCGCATCCGGACCGGCGCGCCGCGCCATCCGGTCCACGTCGCGCTCGTCGATACCGTCCGCAGGTTCGACATCCCCGACGAGCCCTTCCTGAAGCTCATCGAGGCGAACCGGATCGACCAGCGGAAGAGCCGCCACGAGACGTTCAAGGATCTCCTCCACTACTGCGACCATTCGGCCAATCCCTGCGGCCGCCTCGTGCTGTACGTCTTCGGGATCCGGGACCGCGAGGCGCAGCGGCTCTCCGATTTCACCTGCACGGCGCTCCAGCTCGTCAATTTCTGGCAGGACCTGGCGATCGACTGGACCAAGGGCCGGGTCTACATCCCGCAGGAGGATCTCCGCCGGTTCGAGTACACCGAGGCGGAGCTCGCCCGCGGCGAGGTGACGGAGGCGTTCCGCGAATTGATGCAGGTCGAGTGCTCCCGGACCCGCGCGATGTTCGAGCGCGGCCTCCCGCTCGCGGAGCGCCTGCGCGGGACCGCGCGGTTCGACGTGAAGCTCTTTTCGCGCGGCGGGATGCGCGTCCTCGACCTCATCGAGCGCGCGCGGTACGATGTCTTTCGCCGCCGGCCGACGCTCTCGAAACTGGGGAAGGCGCGGCTGGCGCTCGAAACCGTGCTGGGGATCGGCCCATGACCGTCGCGCTCCGAGAGGCGTACGCCTTCTGCGAGGCCGTGACGCGGCGGTCCCACTCCACGTTTGAGCTCGCGATCTCGCTCGTCCTCCGTCCCCGCCGCCAGGCGCTCCAGGCCATCTACGCCTTCTGCCGTCTCGCCGACGATGCCGTCGATCTTCCCGGCCGGGCGGCCCGGGACGCGGCCGCGGCGGTCGAGTCCCTCCGCGTGCGTCTCCGCGAGGCGTTCGCCGGACGCCCCGACGGCCCGCTCTTCGTCGCGCTCCTCGACGCCGCGCGGCGGTTCCACATCCCGCTCCCCCGGTTCGAGGAGATCATCGACGGCGTCGCGATGGATCTCGAGCGCGGCCGCTACCCCACGTTCGAGGCGCTCGTCTCCTACTGCCACCGCGTCGCCTCGTCGGTCGGGCTCGCGTGCGTCCATGTCTTCGGATTCCGCGACAAGTTCGCGCTCGACGCGGCGGTCGACCTCGGCATCGCGCTCCAGCTGACGAACATCCTGCGCGACCTGAAGGAGGACGCCGAGCGCGGGCGCTTCTACCTTCCCGCGGAGGATCTCGAGCGGTTCGGCGTGAGCGAGCGGGACCTCCTCGAGGGGAGGCGCACCCCGCCGTTCCTCGAGCTGATGAAGTTCGAGGTGGCGCGGGCCCGGACGTACTTCAAGCGGGGCGAGCGGCTCTTCGCCTGCCTCTCGCGCTGGATCCGGCCCTGCCCGATCGCGATGGCCTGCGCGTACAAGAAGATCCTCGACGCGATCGAGTCGCACGGGTACGACGTCTTCAGCCACCGGGTGCGGCTGACGCGGAGCCAGCGGACGCTCGTCCTCGGCGCCACGGCGATCCGGACGGTGCTCGCGGGACGGTCGTGGCGATACCTGCCCCGGTCACTCCCCTAAGATGTCCACGGTCCTGAGTCCTTTGTCCAAGGTGCGAGGAAGTCCTGAGTTCGTAGTCCGAGGTGGCAAGTCCAACGTCGGACTCGGGCTCGAACTTCGGACATCCGACGCAGGACTTCGGCGAACGTTGGACGAAGGACTTTGCAACTCCGGACTTCCCGAATGACCTCGGCGCTCGTCATCGGTGCCGGTCTCTCGGGGCTTGCGGCGGCGCTCGACCTGGCGCAGGCCGGGGTGAAGGTGACGGTCGCCGAGCGGCGCGCGTTCCCTGGCGGCCGCTCCTACTCGTTCATCGATCCTTCCGGCGAAATCGTCGACAACGGCCAGCATGTCTTTCTCGAGTGCTGCACCGCCTACCGGTCATTCCTCGAGGAGATCGGTGCCTCGGATCTCGTGACGCTCCAGCGTCGGGCGGCGGTGCCGTTCCTCGATCTGCGGTCGGGCCGGACTTCGTGGCTCCGCGAGTCGTGGTGGCTTCCGGCGCCCTTCCATTTTCTCTATTCGATCCTGCGGTTCCGTCCTTTGACGTCGCCCGACCGTCGGGCGATCCTGCGGGCGGGGAGCGCGATGCGGAAGGAAGTCGGATCGGACGACCAGTCGCTCGGCGCGTGGCTCCGCGCCCACGGCCAGTCGGAGGAGACGATCCGGCTCTTCTGGGACCCGGCCGTCGTCTCGATCCTCAATGAACGGGTCGACCGCGTGAGCGCCGCGACGGCGCTCTTCGTCATGAAGACCGGGTTCTTCGAGCGAAAGGCGGCCGCGCGCGTGGGAGTGGCGGAAGTCCCGCTCGGCGAGATCGCCGCGCGAGCGGTCGACCGCCTCCGCACGCTGGGCGGCGCCGTCCAGTTCAACCGGAAGATCGATCGGCTTCCGGAGGGACTGGTGATCAGCGCCGTCCCCGCGAAGGTGCTTCTCGAAATCCTGGGGCCCGAGCGCGCGGCCGACCCCTTCTTCGCTCCGGCCGCGGCGATGGAGACCTCGCCGATCGTCAACCTGCACTTCTTCTTCGACGCGCCGGTGGAGGCGCCGCGCTTCTTCGCGTGCGTCGGCGGGCGGCTCCAGTGGGTCTTCACGAAGGGGACGCGCGTCACGGTCTCGCAGAGCGCCGCGCGGGAGATCGTCGACCGTCCCAGCGCGGAGCTGGAGCACGAGATCCTCTCCGAATTGCGGAAGGCCATTCCCGGCTTGCCGGCCCCGAAGCGGTGCGTGGTCGTGCGCGAGCGCGAGGCGACGTTCCTGGCGGCCCCGGGCGGCAAGGCGCGCCGCCTTCCCTGCGCCACGCCCGTCCCCAACCTGTTCCTCGCGGGGGAATGGACCGAGGGGGAGTGGCCCTCGACCATGGAGGCCGCCGTCCGGAGCGGACGCCGCGCCGCGCGGGAGCTCATCCGCCGCCACCTGCTCGCCGATTAGATCTCCTCGAAAGGCTGGCATCCGGTTCAGTCAATCCGGTACTATTTTTCGATGCGGACGCTCCTCTGCGCCTGCGGTCACCTTTTCGACGCGCCCCCCGGGCCGGCCATCTGCCCGGTATGTCACCAGGTTCATCCTCTCACCCTGGCCACGATTCGCGTCGAGTGCGTCTGCGGAGCGGTGCTGAAGGCTCCGGGGCGCCTCGCCGGAAAATCGGCGAAGTGTCCCAAGTGCGGCACGGAATTGCGGGTGCCCGAGTCGGAGCCCGTCGCCCTCGCCGCGGCCGGAGTCGCCATGGAGGCGCCATCGCTTCCCCCGCCAACGCCGCCGGCTCGCGGGGTGCGCCGGTACCTGCCGTGGCTCTTCGCGCTGACGCTCCTCCCGCTCGTGATGTCGCTCTTCACGCCGGACGACGACGTGGAGGCCCGGCTCCACCGGACGTTCGAGGCGAACCCCGAGGTGGCGGCCCGCGAGGACAAGGAGGAATTCAAGTCGGTCGACGACGTGCTCATGGCGCTGCCGGAGCACCGCATCGAGGGGGCGTTCCTGCCGCGCGACACGAAGACGCACTGGGTCTTCGCGGGGCTCGCCGCGGCGGCCCTGTGGGGCGCGATCCTCCTGCTCTATCCGCTCGGCAACGCGAGCTCGGCCCAGCTCTGGAAGATCGGCATTTTCACCGGCACGATCGGCATCCTGCTGCTGCTCGGCATCCAGTACGTGGCGATCTGGACGCAGGGGATGATCCTGACCGGGCGCGGCATCATCGTCGTCCTCTTCTGGATCCTGAAGTTCATCGGGTTCTCGTACCGCGCGGCGCTCGACCCGGAGAACGGATTCTTCCTGAGCATGGTCGGCTTCACGTTCGGCGTCGGTTTCTGCGAGGAGCTCTGCAAGGCGATCCCGCTGATCTGGCACTACCGGCGGAAGGCGACGCTCAATCTCGCGGGCGCGATGGCGTGGGGCCTGGCGACGGGCGTCGGCTTCGGCGTGAGCGAGGGGATCACCTATTCGTCCGACTTCTACAACGGCATCCACACCGGCTCGATCTACGTGATCCGCTTCGTCTCCTGCGTGGCGCTCCACGCGGTCTGGAGCGCGGCCTCCGCGATCTTCATCTACCGCCGGCAGCAGGAGTTCCGGGACGTGGAGTCCTGGTACGAGTGGTTCATCCCGGCGCTGAAGGTCCTGTGGGTCAGCATGGTCCTGCACGGGCTGTACGACACGCTCCTGAAGCGCGACATGGAGATCTGGGCCGTCCTCGCGGCGGCGGCGAGCTTCGCCTGGTTCTTCTGGTTCGCCGACCGCTCCCTGCGCGCCGAGGCGGCCGAGGCCGCGACCGCGACGGCCTGAGCCCCTCCCCCGCCGATTCCCGCGAACTCTTCGGCGATTGAACGGTTTCCTTGAGTGTGGGACAATGTGGCACATCTGGGGAACGACCCGCGAATGAGGGGGAGGTGATTTCATGCGGCGTTCGACGCGACGGCGGCACACCACATTGAGGCTACCGGAGGATGTCTTGAAAGAACTGAAGCGATACGCGGAGGGTCATCGCCGCACGCCCGGGGCCGTGATCGCCATGGCCTTGAAGGAGTGGGTGGACATGCAACGATTTCCGGGGATCGACTACAGGTGGACCCCCACCGGACGTGAGCCGTTTGTCACGGGAACCGGGCTCAGCGTCCGCGAAATGTGGTTGATTTGGAAGGGATTCAAGGGTCGTTGGCCGCGCATCCGCTACTACTACCCGGACTTCAAGAAGGCCCAGGTCGACGCGGCCGTCGCCTACGGCAAGGTCCATCCGGAGGAGACCACGATTGATGAAGCTCCTCCCTGGTTCACGGTCGTCAAAGTCTAGCGGCGCGTCGCGTGAAACCTCGCTTCCTGCTCGACGAGCAACTGAGTCGGAAGCTGGCTGAAGCCGCCGTTCGCGCCGGGTTGGACGTGACGGCCGTATCTGGGTCCGAGCTGGAGGGAGTTGACGATCGCGCGATCCTGCTGGCGGCCGCTTCCCAGGAACGGATTCTTGTGACTTACGACGTCCGCGACTTTGTTCGGCACTTGCGCGACCTGGTGAACGGCGGAATCCGCTCCCAAGGACTGGTCAGGATTAATTCGAGATCTCTTCGGCCTGATGACTTGAGAGGAATACTGCGCGCCCTCATTTCCCTGGCCGGCCGCATCGAGCTCGGCGAGGTCGATCCCTCGATGGGCGTCACGCTGACGAGGTGAAACTCACCGCTGCAGTCCGATTCCTTGCATCAGCCCGATCAACGAACTCAAGAGGGCGTGCCGAGCGAGGCAGGCCAGGACCAGGGCACAGACGCACGTGGTGACCTGGATCGTCGTCGTGCGGCGATGGCCGGGACGCCGGCGGGCTTCGACGATCGAAAGTACGGCGCACAGGGACATGACCACCCACAAGATCCTTCCGCACCGCGCCATCAGTTCCGTCACCAGGTCTACCTGGGCCTTGACCGAGTTGTAAAAGTCGACGGCGCGGGGCAGCCAGAAGAAAATCGAGTAATAGCAATCCGCCAGGATGACAACACTCACGACGCAACAGGCGATGCCCAGGGAGATGACGCTGACCGAGGCGGCCGATGGCGACGGCGGAACCGGAGCCGGATCCTCCGTCATGAGAGGATGTCCGTGACCCCGCGGAACTCCAGGATCCGCTCGATCACTTCGCCGACTTTCGAGTTGGGGGTCGACGCGCCGGCGGTGACGCCGAGGCGGAGCTTGCCCTGCGGCAGCCATCCTTCCGTCTCCGCGATCCTCCCGTCGTGCGGGTCGCGGTGGCGGATCCGCTCGGGCGAGAGCAAATCCTCCGCGCCCTGGATGTGATAGGCCTTCATCCGCCCCGCCGCCATCTCGGCCAGGTGGCCCGTGTTCGAGCTGTTGTAGCCGCCGATCACGAGCACGATGTCCAGCGGCATCTTGAGCATCTCCCCCACCGCGTCCTGCCGGTCCTGCGTCGCGCTGCAGATCGTGTCGAACGATCGGATGTGCTTCGGGGACTCCGCCGTTCCGTACCGCTCGACCACCGCCTGCCGCAACCGCCGCTCGATCTCGAGCGACTCGCTGCTCAGCATCGTCGTCTGGTTCGCCAGCGCCACGCGCTCGAGGTCGCGGTCGGGATCGAACCCCGGGCTCACCGCCTTCTCGAAACGCTTCAGGAACGTCGCGCGGTCGCCGCCTTTCCGGATGTGGTCGCACACGAAGTCCGCCTCGGCGAGGTCGCGCACCACGAGGTACTTCCCCTCCGGATACTTGAGCGCCTGCGACACCGTCGCGCGCGTCTCTTCGTGGTCCCACTTGCCGTGGACGACCGCCGTGAACCCGTCCTGCGCGTACCGCTCGACGTTTTTCCAGACATTGAGCACCGACCCGCACGTCGTGTCGACGAGCACCGGGCCGAGCGACTGCAGCTTCGCCATCATCCCGGCCGTCACGCCGAACGCGGGAAGGATGACGATGTCCTGCGGGCCGAGGCCGTCGATCGACTCGCCGCAGGCGTACCGGCCCGAGAGGAATTTCACGCCGCGCTGGATCAGCCGCTCGTTCACGAAGGGGTTGTGGATGATCTCGTCCGTGATGTAGATCCGCCGCCCGGGAAATTTCAGGAGCGTCTGGTAGGCGTAGTCGACCGTCCGGTCCACGCCGTAGCAGAAGCCGAATTCCTTGGCGAGGGCGAGGGTCAGGTCGCCGGCGACGAGCTGGTTGCCTTCCGCGCGGATGCGGTCGACGAGCGCGCTGCGGTAGTCGCGCTCGATGGGCTCCTTGACGAGGCTCTTGAGCCCGAAACCCTTCTGGAAATAGAGGGGGGAATCGGCCATCGCGGCTCCACGATAACAGAACCCCCCGGAGGCCGCCACAAGGGGATGCCCTGCGGGAAGTCCGGAGTCCTGAGTCCTTTGTCCAATGTGCCAAGAAGTCCGATGTCCAACGCAGGAAGTCCGATGTCCGACGCGGGAAATCCCAAGTCGGCATTGGACTTCAGACGCGGGACTTCCGAGAACTTTGGACGAAGGACTTTGAACTACGGACCCGCCTTCAAGCGGGCCCCAGGTACGCGATGGACGTGGCCTTCAGGATCGCCACGAGGCGCTTTCCCGCCGAGATGTCGAGGCGCTCGGCGGCTTCGCGCGTGACGAGCGCCCGCACCGGCGGCGTGGCGATCGAGACGAGCACCGCGTCCCCCGCGGCCTCCACCGCCGTGGCCATCGTCCAGATCACGTTGCGCGCCGAGATTCCCTGCGGCTCGCCCGTCGCCAGGAGGACGTCGTGGGCGTAGCATCCGAGCCGGACATCGCCCGACGCGGACTCGGGCACCATCGCGTGGAGCTCGACGTGGCCGCACCGGACGAGGCCCGGGCTCACCACCGTGGCGAGAAAGAAGTTGTCGATCTGGGTCTCGCCCGCGCGGAGCACCGAGGCGCTCGGCCCCGCGGCCGCCACCCGGCCCGTCTCGAGCCGCACCGCCCAGTCCGTCAGCGCGATCACCTCCTCGGCGAAGTGGCTGACGAGGACCATCGGCAGGCCGAACCGGCGACGCGCCTGGTCGAGGAGCGACATCGCCTCGCGCCGCCGCCGCTCGTCGAGGCCCGCGAAGGGCTCGTCGAGGAGGAGCAGCTCCGGCTTCGAGGCGATCGCCCGCGCCAGCGCCGCGCGCCGGCGCTCGCCGCCGCTCAGGTGGCGCGGCATCCGGTCGAGAAGATTCGCGATCCCGAGCGCGCCCGCCACGTCCTCCACTCCCTCCGCGCCGGGCGCGTACGCCAGGTTGCGGCGCACGTCGAGGTGCGGGAAGAGCAGCGGATCCTGCGTGACGTACCCCACCCGCCGGCGGTGGAGCTTGACGCGGGAGACGTCGCGGCCGTCGAGGACGACCCGGCCGCCCGATTCGACTCCGGCGAGAATGTCGAGGAGCGTCGATTTGCCGCTCCCGCTCGGCCCCACGATGCCCACCGACGCGGCGTCGCAGGCAAACGTGGCCTCGAGAGAGAATCCCGAACGCCGGAGAACGCGGGCCTCGACCTCGAACTTCATCGGGCCAGCTCCAGCCGGCGCCGATGCCAGGTGTCGAGGGCGCGCGCGGCGAAGACGCACGCGAGGCAGATCGCGACCGACGCCCCGATCAACGTTCCAATGCGCTCCTCGCCTCCCGGCGCCTCAAGCGCGGCGTAGACCGCCAGCGGGATCGTCTCGGTCTGGCCCTCGATCCGCCCCGCCAGGATGATCGTCGCCCCGAATTCGCCGAGCCCGCGGGCAAAGGCGAGGACGGAACCCGCGAGGATGCCCGGCCACGTGAGCGGGAGCGTGACGCGCCAGAAGGTGCTCCAGCCGGAGCGCCCGAGCGACCGCGAGACGGTCTCGAACCGGGGATCGATGCCCTTCATCGCGAGCGTGATGCTGAGGACGACCAGCGGAAATCCGACGACCGCCGCCGCGACGACCGCCCCGAGCCACGAAAAGGCGACGGGCATCCCGGCCGAGGCGAGCATCCCGCCGAGCGCCCCGCGCGGCGAAAAGAGGCGCAGGAGCAGGTAGCCCGTGACCACCGGCGGCAGGACGAGCGGCAGGAGCACCGCGGCGTGGAGGAGGCCCCGGCCCGGGATCCGCGTCCGCTCGATGATCCACGCCACCGCGATGCCCGGCGGGAGGCTGATCAGCGTGGCCGTGAGTCCGACCGACAGCGAGAGCAGGACGGGGGTCATGGAAATCCCCGGAATGGCGATTGAGTGAATCATATATCGAGTCCCGGACGACGCAAGGAGGGCCCTGCCGCTGCTTGCAGATTCCAAATTCCAGCTCCGGAAGCTCGAATCGTCGGGAACGGGGAACGGGTGACGGGAAACGGGAAGCGGATTCAGCTTCGTGCCCTGCGGCTTCGTGCCCCCTCGATGCACACCGATGGGGAGGCGTCATGGGCGCGGAATCGCGGGGAATCGTGGTAAACTGGCCGCCACTCATGCCGGCACGCATGTTCGGCACCGCGGGCATCCGCGGCGTCACCAACAAGGACATCACCCCGGAGCTGGCGCTCAAGATCGCCGTCGCCGCGGGCGACTGGATGGCGGAGCGCAAGGGGAGCCGCGCGTCGGCCGCCGTAGGGCACGACACGCGGTACGGCGCGGAGGTGCTCGCGCGCGCCGCGGCGAGCGGACTCGCCTCCGCGGGCGTCGACGTCCAGTTCTACGGCTGCGTCCCCACCGGCGTCATCGCGCTCAACCTCGAGCGGTCGAAGCAGGACGGCGGCATCCTCGTGACCGGCAGCCATCTCCCGCCCGACCGGATCGGGATCATCTTCCTCATGCCCGACGGTTCGTTCGCCCCGTACGCCGTCAGCGACGACCTCGAGCGGCGGTACCATGCGCTTCCTGGAAGAACGCGCAAAGTCCGGCCCGAGGACATCGGCCGGATCGACGAAGTCTTCCACCCGTACGAGACGTACGTGTCGGAGGTCGTGAACCTCGTCGACACGCGCGCCATCCGGGCGCGAAAATTCAAGATCCTCATCGACCCCGCGAACGGTCCCGGCAGTTACGTCGCCAAGGAGCTCTTCCAGTGGTTCGGGTGCGAGGTCGAGATGCTCAACTACGATCCCTCGCCCATCCCCGGCCGGCCCTCGGAGCCCCGCGCGAGCACCGTGACCGAGGCGTCGGAGCTCGTCCAGAAATTCGGGTGCGACCTCGGGCTCTGCCTCGACGTCGACGCCGACCGCGCGCTCTTCCTGACGCACGAGGGCCGGGCCGTCAGCGAGGACACGATCGGATCGCTCTTCGCGGCGTCCGAGCTCGGCGCCGGCGACGTCTGCGTCACGCCCGTAACCTCGAGCGGCCTCATCGAGGTCATCTGCCGCGAGCGGAAGGCGCGGCTCGAGTACTGCGGCGTGGGCCAGCCCAACACGGCGCAGGCGATCCGCGAGTTGAACGCCGCGTACGCGTACGAGGAATCGGGCAAGTACTACTTTCCGCGCGACCGCATCTGGACGGACGGCCTCTACTCGGGGGCGAAGCTTCTCGAGCTCCTCACGGATCGGGCGGAGACGCTTTCGAATCTCGTGGCGCGCACGCCCGTCTTCCACCAGGCGAAGCGGACGCTCCGCGTCGAGGACCCGTTGAGGGATCCCGCGCTGGCGGAGGTCGAGCGCCTGCTCAAGAGCGAACTGACCGAGGGTCGCCTCCGCGACGTGCGGCTCGACGGCTTCAAGCGCGTCTACGACGACAATTCGTGGCTGCTCATCCGCGCCTCCGCGACGGAGCCTGCGATCCGGGTCTTCAGCGACGCCTCCGATTCGGCGCGAGCGGAGTCGCTCGTGCGCGAGGGCGAGCGGGTCCTGCTCGAGGCGCTCAAGCGCGTCGCCCCGTGACGCCCGGGTCCGAACGGCGCGCCTCCCGGCTGCTCGACGTGGCCCGCGCAGTGGCGACCGACGGCGACCTTTCCCGCGTCCTCGGTGGCATCCTCGAAGCGGTCCTCGAATTCACGGGCGCGGAGCGGGGCTACATCGCGGCCGACGGCGTGACGTACGTCGCGCCGGCGGGAGCGCCCGCCCCGAGCCGCACCCTCCTCGACCGCGCGTGGGGCGCGCCCCGGCCCTTCGTCGTCGCCGACGCGCTGGAAGACGGCGGATTCGCCTCCGCCGATAGCATCCAGGGACGGCGCGTACGGTCCCTCTGCGCCGTGCCGCTGCGGGACGGCCCGGAGACGCTCGGCGTCCTCTGCCTCGATCACTCGGCCGCTCCCGGCCTTTTCGGCGGCGGCGATCTCGACCTTCTCTCCGGTCTTGGAGCTCTCGCCGCGGTCGCGCTGAGACTGGCGCGACGCGTCGTGGTGCAGGAACGCGAGCTGGAGCGGCTTCGGCGCGGCGCACCGGAAATCGTCGCCCGCAGCCGGAAGATGCGCGAGGCGGTCGATCGCGCGCGACGGGCGGCCGCGGTCCCCTTCCCCGTACATCTGCATGGCGAGAGCGGAACAGGCAAGGAGTTGATCGCCCGCCTCATCCACGGGGGGCGCGGACCCTTCGTCGCGGCCAACGCGGCGGCAATTCCCGATTCGCTCGCCGAGAGCGAGTGTTTCGGCCACGCGCGCGGCGCCTTCACGGGAGCGGAGCGCGACCGGCCCGGACTGTTCGAGCAAGCGGACGGCGGGACGCTTTTCCTGGACGAGGTCGAGGCGATGTCGCCGTCGCTCCAGGAAAAACTCCTGCGCGTCCTGCAGGACGGGCAGGTGCGGCGGCTCGGCGAGGGGCGACTGCGCGCCGTCTCGGTGCGGATCGTTTCCGCCTCGAATGCCGATCTCAAGGTGGGCGCCGCGGAGGGCCGATTCCGGCCCGACCTGCTTTACCGACTCGACGTCGTGCGGATCGATCTCCCCCCGCTTCGGGAGCGGCCGGAAGACATCGCGCCCCTTGCGGACCATTTTCTCGAGCGATTCGCGAGCTCGGTCGGGCGGTCGAGGCCGCGCCTGTCGCTCGGCGCCCTGGAATTCCTGCGGGGCCTTCCCTGGCCGGGCAACGTGCGCCAGCTCCAGAACGCGCTGTGGCAGGCGGCAACGATGTCGCGCGGTCCGCTCCTCGAGCCGCCCGACTTCGGATTCCTGGACGCGCCTCCGGCTCCGGCGCAGGGACCGATCCTGCCCGTCGACGAGTACCTTCGGCGCGTCGTGCTCACCCACGCGGGGCGACTCACGTTCGCCGAGATCGCCCGCCGCCTCGGCGTGAGCCGCAAGCTCCTCTGGGAACGTCGCAAATCCTGGGGCATGGTTCCGTCCCGTCCCTGAGGGTTTCGCTCCGACGCGGCCCGGCGTAGAATGTTCGCGCCATGACCCGCGCCGCCGGCCTGTTCGTCCTGATCTCGCTCTCCGCGGCCGCCTGCCGGGGCTCGACTCCCTCCGAATCCAAGGGACCTGGGGATCCCGCGGGCCTCCTCGCGGAGACCGTGCGCCGGTACAGCGAGAATTCCGACGCCGCGGCGGCGCTCGAGGGCGTCGACGAGGTCCTCCGACTCCAGCCGGATTCGGCGGAAGCTCATGCGGCGCGGGGGGGCCTTCTGCGCGCGCTCGGCCGGTCGCAGGAGGCGCTCGCCAGTTACGACCGGGCCCTCGAGCTCCAAGCCGGTCATCTCACCGCCCGCGCCTCCCGGGGACTGCTCCTCGCCGATCTCGGCCGCGCCGACGACGCGGCGCGCGACTTCACGGCCATCATCGAGGGAGCCCCCGCGTCGCCCGACGGCTACCTGCTTCGCGCGTGGCTGGAGCGGTCGCAGGGACGATTCTCCGAGTCGGAGCGCGATGTCGCGGAAGCCCGGACCCGGGGTCCCGGCCGCTGGGAGGCGTTTCACAATGCCGGGGTCGCCGCCGTCGCCGCGGGCCGGTGGGCGGACGCCGAGCGGAACTTCGAACTGACGCTGCTGCTCCGGCCCGACAACGCCGAGGGCTGGATCGCCCTTTCGCGCGTCCACACCGCCGCGGGGCGGCTCGACCGCGCGCTCGAAGATCTCGAACGCGCCGGGCGGATCCGTCCGAACGACGCGGCGGTCTTCTACGCGCGGGGTGAAATCCTGCGGACGCTCGTCCGGCACGGCGAGGCGCTCCGCGCGTACGATCGGGCGATCGAGCTCGAGGGAGCGGCGATCATGCACGTCGGGCGGGCGCAGTCCCGCGCGGCGACGGACGACTCCAAGGGGGCCGAGGCGGACTTCGCGCGCGCGCTCGAGATCGAACCCGAGCTTCGCGAGGCCTTCGTGGCCCGCGCCCGGTTCCACGCGGCGGCCGGACGCACGGACAAGGCGATCGATGACTACGCGGCGGCCCTCAAGATCCGCGCCTCGGCCTCCGTCGCCCGCGACCTGGCGCGCCTCTATCACGACCGGGAGCGGTGGGATCTCGCCGTGGCCAACTACCAGGCGGCCCTGCGAATCTGCGTCGAGCCGGGCCTCAAGCCACTCCTGGAGCGCGAGCTGGCGGACGCCCGCGCGCACAAGAAGTGACGTCGATCCGCGCCGGTCTCGTCGCGTTCCTGCTCCCGCTGGCCGCCTGCGGGGTGCGCGCCGGGTTCGACCGCCCCGATTACGCGGCCGCCGCCCAGGCGCGGTGCGACGAGGCGGAAGGCGCGTCCGACCCGAGCCGCGCGCTCGCGCTGTACGGGCTGGCGCTCGAGGCCGATCCCGCGCTGCCCCGGGCGCACCTCGGGCGCGCGAAGGTGCTCGAATCGGTCGGCCGATGGGTCGAGGCCGAGCAGTCCTTTTCCATGGCGGTCGATTGCGCCCGCGAGGACAGGAAGGGCCGGTATCACCTCGAGCGGGGCCGGTACCATCTGCGGCGCGGTCGGACGGAAGCGGCGCTTCGCGACCTGGACCGGGCCGTGACGCTCCTCTCCACGTGGCCGGAGCCGGGCCTGCTCGTCGAGGGGCTCCTCGCGCGCGCCGAGTGCCGGATCGCGATGCGCGCCTGGACCGAGGCCGGCGAAGACCTGAAGGCGGCCGCGGCGGCGAAGCCGGACGACGGACAGCGGGAACGGGCCAAGGCGATGCGGTTTCGCGTGGAGGCGTCCTTGAAGGAAAACTCGCGGTGAAGCGGTGGATCGCGGCGCTGGCGCTCCTCGCGGCGGGCTGCGGAGGCTCGCCTCGCGCCCCGGAGCGCGGAGAGGCGGACCCCGCCGACCGGGGCCACGCCCTCTACCTGGATGGGAAGCTCGACCTCGCCGAGCGCGAGCTCGCGGCGGTCGTCGAGCGCAATCCGAAGAACACGTTCGCCCGCCGGATCCTCGGCCGGATCCTGCTCCTCAAGGGGCGGCACGAGGACTCCGCGCGCCAGTTCCTCTCCTACGTCAAGCTCGCCGAGGACAAGAAGACGCCGCCCGACGGCTCGGCGCTCCAGGATCTCTTCTGGGCGTTCTACCGGATGGACAATTACTCGCGCGCCTCGGAAGCGGCCGGCCTCCTCCGCGACACCGTCTTCGCCGTGAAGTACGCGGAGATGGCGCGGCGCGGACCGCCCTACACGTGCGAATGGACCGAGGCGTCGTGCGTCCTCGGCCTCGAGGGGACGGGCGTGGGCTCGCTCAAGGTCAATCGCACGCCGGGCCGGTTCTCGATCGACCTGGGGGCGGGCGAGATCGTCCTCGACCGCGACTTCGCCAAGGCCGCGCGCGTCCGGATCGCGGGGGTCCCGAGCCCGGGCTTCGAGAAGGACGAACAGGGCATCGTCGAGGCGCTCGATCTCCCGGGGCTCCAAGTGCGCAACGTGCCCGTGGTCGTGAGCGGGACCAAGCTGGGCGTCGACGGCATCCTCGGCGTCGGCTTCCTCTCCCATGTGCAGGCGACCCTCGACCCACGGCGCGGCCGGATCGTCCTCCGGCCGGCGGCGTCGCGCAATCGCGAGGGCGAGGCGTGGCCGCTCTTCTTCGCCGGGGACCGGACGCTGCTCGCCCCGGCGCGGATCGACGGGATCGAGACGTTCGTGATCGTGAATCCGACCGCGCGCGGCGTGCGGTTCGTCCCCTCGCAGGCGATGCTGATCGAGAAGGCCCGGAAGTTCCCGCAGAGTCCCGCGCTGGAGCGCGTCGAGGCGGGATCGATGGCGCTGAAGGTCGAGTCGCAGGAGCCCGAGAAATTCCCGGCCGGCCTCGACGTCGCCTACGGGTTCATGATCGGGGGGATGATCGGAGCGGACGCGTTTCGGAATCGGGCGGTGACGTTCGACTTCAAGCTCATGCGAATCACGGTGGAATAGTCATCGACTCGACGTGTGGTCGTGCACGATCCGCCAGCCCTCGGGGAGCTTGCGGAAGATCAGCGTGAAGACGCCGCCTGAAAGGCCGATCTCGCGCTCAAGATTCCAGGATCCGGTGACGACGGCGCGGTCCCTGTCGATCGATTCGAAATTCACGTTCGCGAAGGTCAGCTTCCCCATCTTCTCGGGCGTGCCGTACGACTTCCGGTAGCGCGCGGCCATCGCGTCGAAGCCGCGATGGATGTCGCCCCCTCCCGCGAAGACGGTCCGGTCGGAATGCCAGTAGCCGTCGAGAAAACGGTCGAGGTCTCCGCGGTTCCACGCCTCCGCCTGGTCCGCCAGCACCTTCCGAATGCTCGCTTGTTCCGGCGCCGGATCGACCGTCGCGCATCCCGCGAGGAGGAGCCAGGGCAGTGAGCGCCGCAGGAACATGGGGGCGATTCGCCGCTACAGGGGGGTAAAGCGGACCCAGTCGACGTAGAAGTAGCGGTCGACGTCGAACGTCGCCACGCCGCCCCAGAACGGGTTGTCGGTGCCCCAGTGGTTGATCATGAAGTTCGCCGGGGCGCTGGGCACGTCGGTGGTGTGGACCGCCTGCAGCGCGTTGTCCACGTAGAAGGAAACCTTGCCGGCTTCCCAGACGAACTTGTACGTGTGGAACGCGTCGCTGATGTCCGACAGGGGAGCGCCGGTGACGGTGACCTGGCTGTCGAAGGGCCCCGTGGCGGGATTGGTATTGTGCCAGTTGGCCATGTGGAGCGTGTCGGACAGGTGCGCCCCGAACTCGAAATCAATTTCGGTCTCGGAGTTGTTGACGTAACTGAAGCCCGCCGAGACGCTTCCGCTCACCGGGTCGCCCGCGTCCGTCGGCGTGGTCGCCGTCGAGGACATCCGCATCCGCCACTCGTAAGTCCCGTAGCCGTACTTCTGCTTGCTGGAGATGTGGGCCCCGTGGGAGATGACGCCGTCGGGGTTGCCGTCCACGGCGCCGGGCTCCTGCCAGAGACGCATCACCAGGCAGCCGCCCTGAACGAGGACGTTCTCGGTTTCGTAGTAGCCCTGGTGCTGGCCGGGGAGGTAGCCGGGGGCGAATCCGTCCGAGACCACCCACTTCTTGCCGCTCAGCGGACCGTTGAACTGCTCTTCCCAAGCGCCGGGCTTGCCGACTCCATTGCCCTTGCCCTGCTGCTGCGCGCCCAGCAGCAGCGCAAATGCCATCAGAAGCGCCACCCGTTTCAACATCGATGGAAATTGATTGAGCGACATGGTTCCTCCAAACAAGGGCGCAACGGAGGGTGGATTCTACACCTGACGGGGCCGGGGAGATTACAGATTACCGATTGCCGATTGCGGGGCGGACCGGAAATCGGCAATCCACAATCCGCAATCGGCCTAATGCCCCTCCTTCAGGGCTCCCGTCATCTTCGTGAGCGTCTGCTTGGCGTCCCCGAACACCATCATCGTCTTCGGGTGGACGAAGAGCTCGTTCTCGATCCCCGCGAAGCCCGGGTTCATGCTCCGCTTGAGGACGAAGACCGCCTTCGCCTGGTCGCAGTTGAAGACGGGCATGCCGAAGATCGGGCTGCCCGGCGAGTTTTTCGCGGCGGGGTTGACGACGTCGTTCGCGCCCACGACGAGGACCGAGTCGGTGTTCGCGAAGTCGTCGTTGATCTGGTCGAGGTCGAAGAGCTGGTCGTACGGGACGTTCGCCTCGGCGAGCAGGACGTTCATGTGGCCCGGCATGCGGCCCGCCACGGGGTGGATCGCGTACCGGACTCGCGCGCCGTTCTTCTCGAGGAGGTTCGCGAGGTCGCGCACGGCGTGCTGCGCCTGGGCGACGGCCATGCCGTAGCCCGGGACGATGATCACCGACGAGGAGGACTTGAGCACCTCGGCCGCCTCCTCGACGGTCGCCTCGTTGACGGCCGCCGTCGATTTCGCCGGACCCGCCGAGGCGGCCACCGCGTCGCTGCCGAACGCGCCGAAGAGGACGTTGGCGAACGACCGGTTCATCGCCTTGCTCATGAGCATCGCGAGGATGAAGCCCGATCCGCCGTCGAGCGCGCCGCAGATGATGAGCACGTTGTTGTCGAAGACGAAGCCGGAGGCCGCGGCCGCGAGACCGGCGTAGGAATTGAGCAGGCAGATCACGACCGGCATGTCCGCGCCGCCGATCGGGAGGACGAGCAGCACCCCGAGGAGCAGCGCGAGCCCGAACATCCCGTAGAAGATCACGCCGGCCGTCGGGACGAAGATCATGTAGACGACCGCCGCGACGGCGACGATCAGCGCCCCCACGGTGATGAAATTCTGGAAGGGGAACGTCGACGGCTTCCCGGGCAGGATCCCCTGGAGCTTCCCGAACGCCATGATGCTGCCGGTGAACGTCAGGGCGCCGAGCATCACCTCGAATCCCGTCGCCCCCATGTGAAATTTGTCGCCCTGGGTCTTGTCCATGAGGTACTCGACCACGCCGACGAGGGCGACGGCGAGCCCGCCGAACGAGTGCGAGAGCGCGATCCGCTCCGGCATCTTCGTCATCGGGATCTTGAGGCCCATCGGGATGCCGATGACCGTGCCGACGGCGAGTCCCACGGCGATGTACTCGTAGCTCATCCCGGGACGAGGCCAGATCGTGCCGACGACGGCCACGAGCATGCCGAGCGCCGCGAACATCGTGCCGCGTCTCGCGGTGTCGGGATGGGTGAGGCCCCGCAGGCCCAGCAGGAAGAGGAACGAGGCGACGAGGTAGGCGATGTGGTCGAACCGGACCTCGCCCGCCTCGTGCTGGAACGCCAGGAGCGCGTTCACGGCTTCGCCCCGGGCTTCCTGCGGAACATCTTGAGCATGCGGTCGGTGATGAGGAATCCGCCGACGACATTGATCGTCGCGCAGATCACGGCGACGCACCCCAGGATCCTCGCCGTCAGGGAGTACCCCGTGGCGCCGGCCGCGTGGAGGGAGGCCACGAGGGAGATGCCGGAGATCGCATTCGTGAACGCCATGAGGGGCGTGTGCAGGAGCGCGGGGACCTTGGCGATGATCTGGAATCCGAGGAAGCCCGCGAGCATGAAGACGTAGGCGCCGAGGAGGATGGTCATGCCGGCGACCCCGCTTTCTCCAGCGCTTCCTTCACCTTCGCGTTGACGATCTCGCCCTTGTGAACGATCACGCATCCCTTGGTGATCTCGTCGTTGAAGTCCCACTTCATCGCGTTCTCCTTCGTCAGGAGATGGCCGAGCAGTTTTTCCAGGTTGCGCGAGTAGAGCTGGCTGGCCGATCCAGCCATGGTGCTGGGCAGGTTGGGATGGCCGACGATCGTGACGCCGCCCACCTGGACTTCCTGGCCGGAGACCGTCCCCTCGACGTTCCCGCCCTGTTCCGCCGCGAGATCGACGATGATCGAGCCCGGCCTCATCGACTTCACCTGCGCGGCGGTGACGAGGACGGGCGCCCTGCGGCCGGGGATCAGGGCCGTGGTGATGACGACGTCCGCCTTCGAGATCCGGTCCGAGACGAGCTCGGCCTGCTTCTTCTTATACTCGTCCGACTGCTCCGCCGCGTAGCCGCCCGTTCCGGCCTTCACCTCGACGCCCGTCACCTGCAGGAATTTTCCGCCGAGGCTCTCGACCTGCTCCTTCGTTTCCGGCCGGACGTCCGTCGCCTCGACGACCGCGCCGAGCCGCTTCGCCGTGCCGATCGCCTGGAGGCCCGCGACGCCAGCCCCGAAGATCAGCACGCGCGCCGGCGTGATCGTGCCCGCGGCGGTCATGAGCATCGGGAAGAACCTCGGCAGGCGCTCCGCCGCGATGACCACCGCCTTGTAGCCCGCGAGGTTCGCCTGCGACGAGAGGGCGTCCATCGACTGCGCGAGCGTCGTGCGCGGGATCATGTCGACGGCGATGGCCCCGGCCTTCCGCGCCGCGATCTTTTTCACGAGGTCCGAATTGAGAAGCGGATAGAGAAACGAGACGAGGGTCGCGCCCTCGCGCAGCCTCGACGCCTCCGCCGGGGCCGGCTTGGCGACCTTGAGGAGGAGGTCCGCCTCGAAGGGATCGCCGGGCTTCGCCCCCGCCCTGGCGTAGTCGGCGTCGGGATAGAACGCGGAGTCGCCGCACCCGGGTTCGAAGACGACTTCGAGTCCGCGCTTCGCCAGCCGGGCCGCGACCTCGGGCACCAGGGCGACGCGCCGCTCCCCGGGCGCGGTCTCTCTCGGAACGCCGATTTTCATGGGTCCGGCAAGGCTACTGGCCCCATGAGGGTCGGTCAAGGTTGGGCCGCCCGACCCCCGACGCGTGGTCGATTGACATATAGGTTATTCTGTAGTATATTCCAGCCGTATGGCGTGGGCCCTCAAGCTGAAGCCGGACGGCGCGACGCCCCTCTACCGGCAGGTCGAGCAGTCGATCCGCTCGGCCGTGACGGAAGGAAGGTTGCGGCCGGGCGACCGGATCCCCTCGGTCGTCGATGTCGCGGAGGAGCTCGGCATCAACAAGCTCACCGTCCTGAAAGCATTCCAGCGGCTCGAGAAGGCCGGGATCCTGCGCTCGGAGGTCGGGCGCGGGACTTTCGTCGCCTCCGAGGGATCCGCCCCCTCTTCGCAGGGCGCCGAGCCGCGGCCCGACGTGACGCGCTCCATCCGCCGCCTGCGCGAG
>Ga0075433_10000013_pt1 | contig 68708 bp, 70 predicted proteins | sample RhiMethybrSRZTD2_FD_75299 | JGI IMG/M metagenome (GOLD analysis project Ga0075433, IMG submission 75299) | Populus rhizosphere microbial communities from Tennessee, USA - Rhizosphere MetaG P. TD hybrid SRZTD2 | ecosystem: Host-associated > Plants > Roots > Rhizosphere > Soil | place: USA... | reverse complement strand
CAGGAGTAGCCGCTGGCGTCATCGGGAAGTCGCTATTTCGAGAAGATGAGGTTGAACGACCGGATGTGCTGGACAGCGATGTCACGCCGGTCACGCCATCACGGGAGATCATCCATGAATGAGCCCCTGATGATCGGTGGCATGGCGCTGGTAACCTTTCTGATCCGTTACCCAGTGCTGGCGCTTGTCGGCAAGATCGATATGCCCAAGCGCATCTTTGATGCCCTGCGCTTCGTCGCGCCGTCCGTGCTGGCGGCGATCGTCATTCCGATGGTTCTGCTGCCCAACGACAAGCCCATCCAGCGGCCCGCCGATGCGATCCCGCTGGTGGCGACGCTGCTCTCCGCGCTGGTGATGTGGCGTTCGAAAAACCTGTTGGCAACGGTCCTTGTGGGGATCGCGGCATTCCTGATCCTGCGCGCCGCCCTGCCGTTGTTCGGTCCTGTGTTCGGACGATAGCTCGATCAGGCCTTGCTCGCCTCACCCTCGGTCACCGCCTCCGCGGGCGGAAGGAGCCCGGTGATCCATGCCTGCCACAAGGGCGCTTCGCGCGCCGCGACGGCTCGCGCCTGCGCGCCGTAGAGATAGAGACGAACCGACAGGCAGACCTGGCCCCCCATCACGATGGGGAAGAGATACGCGACGCCCGAGGTCGGTTCATCGAGGCGAATGAAGAGCTCCTCGTGGTCCTTGTCGACGACCCAATCGACGATCCCCCTGAGACGCGGTGCGCCGTGGGGCGTCTCCACACGCTGCCCTTCGGCCAGCGGCGCAAAGCCGAGCGCGCCGAGGAGCTTCTCCCAGGCCGCGGACTTGCTCTCCGCGCTCATGGCCATGAGGGCGATGACCTCGCTGGGCTGCCCACCGAAGTGAGCGACGTAGATCTTGAGGATACGGAAGAACGCGGGCCAGCCCTTCTCGACGCTCTCGAACTGATCGTCCCAATCATCGGTGCTCGCGAACCAGCTGTGCACGACGCGAACGCGACAGGTGCCTCCGGACTTTGCCTCGACCGTCCACTCGGTCGCCATCGCCGGTGAGCCGGGACCCATGCCGTCCTTGTTCTCGCCGACGAATCGACGGGGCGGATCCCAGGCCGAGACGACGGCCTTCGATTCCATGCCCGGACCGAAGTCCATCACGATGGCGCCGCCCTCGCGCTCTTCGAGCTTGGTGGGGACGAACCACGCGGAGATCCCTGGTCCGGTCGCGATCGCTTGCCAGACCTCCTCCGGCGTGCCGGGAACTTCGGTCTCGACTTCAACGGAGCGACGTCCGGATGCGTCCTTGTTCACGGGCATGATGGCTCCTTCTTACGTGCCCTGCCGGGCAGCGGGTGGGCCACGACCACCAGTCGATGCGCGCGGCCGCCGGGGGCCGACTCATCGTGGTAGCGCGCGACGAGGTTCGTGATGGCGTGTGTGAGCTCGCCGCTGAACGCGGCACGCTCCACTGAAGAGCGGAACCGGACTTCGGTGTCGATCGAGAGCGTCGCCAGCTGCTTGGCCTGCTCCTTCGAACGGCGCACGAGCTCTGCGACCTCGCGCACGACTCGAGCCGCGAGCGCGATGAGGTAGCGCGCGGACAGCCGGTCCGACGCGCGGTCGGGGTCGTTCGCCGCCTCCCCGAGCGCCGCCGGCGAGACGACGTACGACGCGGCGGTGGCAACCAGCCGGCGCTCGATCAGTCCCCCCCACCGCCGCTCCTCGACCGGGCGGACGAGCCCGTGGGCCTCGAGCGCGCGCAAGTGATAGTTCACCTTCTGGCGCGCGATGCCCATCCGCGGAGCGAGCGATGCCGCCGAGCCGGGCTCGGAGAGCTCGGCCAGGATCCTGGCCCGCACCGGGTCCAGGGCGACCACCGCGGCGGCCGGATCGTCGATCACTTCGAGGTCGAGCATGGCGCGATTGTACCCCTGACAATATTTCTTGTCAATAGCGGCCTCGCGGAGCCTGTATAGTTCCATGCGGCGCCAACAGCGGGAGGAGGCATGGAACGCAAGAGAGCGAGTGACTATCCGCAAGATCTGCTGAACCTCTTCGACAAGTACGTTCACGGCGTGATCGACCGGCGCGGCTTCTTGGTCGGCGCCGCCAAGTTCGCGGCGGGTGGCTTGACAGCGACCATGCTGCTCGACGAGCTGTCGCCGAAGTTCGCCGAGGCGCAGCAGGTGCCTCCGAACGACAAGCGCTTGGCGACCGAGACGATCGAATACGACTCGCCCCAGGGCAGCGGCACGATGAAGGGCTACCTGGCGCGTCCCGCGAACGCCAAGGATAAGAGGCTGCCGGGGATCCTCGTCATCCACGAGAACCGCGGCCTCAACCCGCACATCGAGGACATCGCGCGCCGGCTCGCGCTCGAGAGCTTCATGGCGTTCGCCCCGGACGCGCTGACACCGCTCGGCGGCTATCCGGGAGACGAGGACAAGGCCCGCGAGCTGTTCCAGAAGCTCGACCAGACCAAGGCGCGCGAGGATTTCGTGTCCGCCGCGAACGTGCTCCGCGGACGCGCCGACTGCACCGGCAAGATCGGCGCGGTCGGCTTCTGCTACGGCGGCGGCATCGTGAACTTTCTCGCGACACGAATGCCGGAGCTGAAGGCCGGCGTGCCGTTCTACGGCGCCCAGGCGCCGGCCGCCGATGTGCCGAAGATCAAGGCGCCGCTGCTCATCCACTACGCGGAGAACGACGAGCGCATCAACGCCGGCTGGCCCGCGTACGAGGCGGCGCTCAAGGCGAACAAGAAGAAGTACAAGGTGTTCATCTACCCGGGCACGCAGCACGGCTTCAACAACGACACCACTCCGCGCTACGACGCCGCGGCGGCGAAGCTGGCCTGGTCGCGCACGATCGACTTTTTCAAGAAGAACCTGACCTAGGGCGGCATTGCGCGTAGTATGCGCGGCCATGACCGCCGAAGCGGACCCGATCGGTCCTGCGATGGTGTTGCTTCCGGGCGTCCCCGCCTACTTGAGGTCGGTCTACGAGCTGGGCCGACGTTCGCTCCGGCCCGCGCTTCCCGCGCTCCTGTTCCTCTTTCTCTTTCGCCTGGGCTTCGGCGCCTACGGGGCGCTCACGAACTATTCCTTCGCAATGGGAAAGGTCGCGCCCGTCGCGAAGGTGGTCCTCAGCGCGATTCCGATCCTGCTTCTCGCCTTCATCTACATCCCTTTCCTGCCCCTGCAAGAGAGCCTCCTCCGTGGACATCCGATCACCTTTCTGGGAGCGATCCGCCGCGTGATCCGTGCGTCGGTGAGCTTGACGCTCTCCGGGATCGCCCAGACGTTCATCATCCTGGGCCCCATCTCGCCCATGGTCGCCGTCGGGGCTCGCCTGCTGTCGGACCCCTTCGGGCCCCTTCTCTGGGCTGGCCTCGCCTGGTTGGCCGTTGCCGCCTTCTTCATGATTTTCGCGACGCCCGCGGTGGTGCTCGACGGCGAGGGACCGCTCCGTTCGCTGCGGACGAGCTTTCTCCTGGTGTGGAGAAACCTCGGGAGCACGCTGGGGAGGCTCCTCGTCTTGGCCTCCCTGGCCTTTGCCGGCTTCGCGATCACCAGTCCCCTCTCGACCATGGTCCCCAGCACGGCAGCTCCCATCAAGATCTTCGTCGTGGCCTGGACGAGCGCGGCCGAAGCCCTCCTCTACCCCTTCTGGGTCGCCGCGGTCATGGTGCTGTATCGCTCGCTTCGACCCTGGACCGAAGAGGAGCACGCCTGAGGATGTCGAAGGAGGATGAAGCGCTCGAATCAAGCGTGTTCGACAGGTCGAGGGCCGAAGGTGCCGTCATAAGCGACGCGACCTACAACTTGACTATCGGCCTCGTGCTCTGTTGGGGATTCCTGGTGAATTGGCTGCTCGTTCACTACGTGAAGGCATTCTGGGTAACGGGCCTCCAGCCTCTCCCGTTTCTCATCGGTTACTTCGCCTCTTGTTTCTACGGCGCCTACCTGTTCAATTCATCCAAGGACCCCGCGATCAGTTTCATCGGATACAACTTTGTCGTCGTGCCGTTCGGACTGGTCCTGGACATCGTCGTAAGCCGTTACGACCCGAGCGTCGTACTGCGGGCCATTCAGCTTACTGCCGTGGTAACGTTCCTCATGATGATGGCGGGGAGTATTGTCCCGAAGTTCTTTCAGAAGATCTCTTCGGTGCTTACGATCGCACTGCTTTGCGTTCTAATCGTCGAGCTATTCCAAGTATTCGTCTTAAGGACTCACAGCGACTGGATCGATTGGACCCTGGCCGTCATCTTCTGTGGCTACATTGGTTACGACTGGGGGAAAGCCAATCGAATCCCCAAGACCGTGGACAACGCTGTTGATAGCGCCGCCGCGATCTACATGGACGTCATCAATCTGTTCCTTCGTATCCTGCGAATCATAGGGCGGAAGCGTTGAGGTCGCGCTGCTGAGCTGAGAGCAGAAGTTGTGCTAGCCTGCGCGCGTGATCGCGGGACCGGTGCTGGTCGCCATCTCCTGTTTCGCACTCGGCATGGTGCTGCAGGCCCTGTTCATGCTCGGCGGCCGCTTCCGGCGCGGGGACTGGGGTCGCGCCGGCTGGGCGCTTGCCTCCTGGTTCATCGGACTGATTCCCGGCAAGCACGAGCAGGAGTACCAGCTGCTCTTTCACGTCTCTTACGGGATGCTCGTTGCCGGCGGAGTGTTCACCTACCTGTTTCGCGACCGCCTGTTGCCGCGCGTCGGCGGCCGCGTGCTGCTGGCGTGGAACCTGCTGCTCGTCTACATCGCGGTCAACGGGGGCTGGAACTCGCCGCTCGAGGTGTTCCTGCTGGCCATTCCGACCGGGGCGACGGTCGTCAACGCGTTCACCGACATCGATCGTAGGTTCGGCTGGAAGGTCTTCTTCCAAGCTTGGTTCTCGACGATCCTCCTTGTCATCGCGATCTACTGCTTCGACGCAGGGCTGCTCGGGGTGTTCGTGGGGGACGGCGGCGGCGTCCCGACGCTCCGATCCCCACTCCAGATGCTCGCGGGCGGGGCCGCGTCCCTGTACATCATTGCGAACGCATGGTTCGTTCTCGCGCTTGTCCCGATTCCCGGCCGAGGCCAGAGCTGGGACTCGCGCATGAAGCAGGTCCGCGCGCACATGGACCTGCTGGCCAGCGGCTACGTCTGGGAGCCCGACGACCCGCTGCGTAGCCTCGCCGTGCTTGTGTGCCTGCCAGCCGCGCTCGTTGCGATCAGTTACGCCGGCGCGAACGTGCGCGCCGTGGTCCCGTTCGCGATCGCCATGATGCCGATGGCCGCAGGAGGGGTCGAGCCGGAGCCGCTGGTGCCGGACGCCGAGAGCAAGCCGGAGCCGGCGAAGCGACGCCGTGGGTGAGCGCCGACACGGAGAGCGATCTTGGTGCGCCGCCTAGGAATCGAACCTAGAACCTACTGATTAAGAGTCGAAGCCCGGGACGTCACGAACGGTGCGAATTGTCGCGAAATGTAGCGAATACCGCATATTGACCCTGCTCCCCGCAGGTTCATACTCCCTGTTCGCGACGGCTAGCTCCGATCGTGTCAACTACAGTTAGACTACAGTCCCTCACGCTGTCTGGCCCCAAGGCAGACACATTCGCTCGCGAGGCGACGATGAAGATCACGCGTCGGCAGTTCGTGGGGTTGGCATGTGCGATTGGCGCCGGGCTCGCCTCGCGCCCCGCGCATGCGCTGACACTGTTGCGCGACCAAGAGCGTAAGTCGGCATCGGGCCGGCACATCCTCATCCTGGGCGCCGGGGCCGCCGGACTGGCGGCGGCCCTGAAGCTGCGTGAGATGGGGCATGAGGTCACGATTCTCGAGGCACGCACGAGACCTGGCGGCCGCATTCACACGCTACGCGAACCATTTTCCGACGGGCTCTACGCGGAGGCCGGTGCCGGGCGCATTCCGGCAACCCACGATCTCACGCTCGCGTACGTGAAGAGATTCAAGCTCGAGCTCGACCCCTTCTGGCCACAGTCCGGCGCCGAAGTCTATCTCTGGCGCGGCGCACGCCAGGCCGTCCCGCGTGGGGGCGAACCCGATTTGAATCGCTTGCGCGTCGTGTTCACGCCGCGCGAGCGCAAAGTCGGCTTCGGCGGCTTGTCGAAACTGTACGTCGACCGGGTACTCGAAGAGATCCGCAGCCTGCCGAAAGCCGGCTGGCCCTTTCCGGGTTTCGACCGATACAAGGACATCAGCTTCGGCGACTTCCTGCGCCGCCAGGGAGCGTCGAGCGACGCGATCCTGTACCTGTCGCAGGGATTCGAAGACGATTCGCTGCTCGACTTCGCACACGATACGATCAGCCACGTGCCGACAATGTGGAAGATACGCGGCGGCAACGACCTCCTCCCGCGCGCGATGGCGCGGTCCCTTCGGGAGCACATCCGCTATGGCGCTGAGATCCGCCGCATCGAGCAGAGTCCCGGTGGCGTGAGGGTCACCTTCGTCGCAGGCGGCGCACCGCATGTGGCATCGGCCGACCGTGTGATCTGCACAATTCCCTTTCCGGTGTTGCGAGACATCGATGTCCTGCCGGCGTGGAGCGACCGTAAAGCGGCCGCGATCCGCAATCTCTACCTCTCGCCGGTGACGCGTGTATTCGTGCAGACCAAGACACGCTCGTGGGAGCGGAAAGGCCTGAATGGATTTGCGACCGTCGATCAGCCGATGGAGTTGTGGAGTCCCACGCACAATCAGCCCGGCACCCGCGGCATACTGATGTCGTACATGTACGAGCGGATGGCCCGCGAGTACTCCGCGAAGACGCCCCAAGTCCGGATCGACCGGACGATCGAGCTCTTCGAGCGGGTGCATCCCGGAGTGCGCGAGGACTTCGAAACGGCCGCGACTTGGTCGTGGTCGGACGAGCCATACTCACGGGGCGCCTTCACTACGGTGAGAGCTGGCGAGTTCCCGCAGCTCGCGCACGTCGCCACGCCCGAAGGCCGCGTGCACTTCGCCGGCGAACACGCTTCGCCCTGGCTCGGCTGGATTCAGGGAGCGCTGCACTCCGGGCTGCGCGCTGCGAACGAAGTCAACGAAGCCGGATAGAAGACGGCCGCGTCGCTCAGGGCCCGCGTCACGCTTGCGAAGTAGTGGTGCGCCGCCTAGGAATCGAACCTAGAACCTACTGATTAAGAGTCAGTTGCTCTGCCAGTTGAGCTAGCGGCGCGCAGGTGGGACGTGGAGCCGCAAGAAGTTAGGCGAGACTCGGGCGAAAGTCAAGCGCTCGGGGGCGCCGCAACCGAGGGACAACGCCGGACGTGGCGAGAAGGCACGCCCACGGCGTAGGATCACCTCGAAATGCTCGTCAACGGCAGGCACACCCGAACCATCTGGCTCAAGGCGGACGGGGCGTCGGTCGAGATCATCGATCAGACCCGGCTGCCTCATCGCTTTGCCACGGTGACGCTCTCCTCGGTGGACGACGCGGCGAGGGCGATCCGCTCCATGCAGGTGCGCGGCGCGCCGCTGATCGGCGCCACGGCCGCCTACGGCGTGGCGCTGGCCATGCGCCAGGACTCCTCGGACGAAGCCCTCGACCGCGCGCACCACACCCTCCTCGAGACACGACCCACGGGGATCAACCTGCGATGGGCCCTCGACGACATGCGCGACCACCTCCGCCGGCGCCCGCCCGCCGAACGGGTCGCGGCCGCCTACCTCCGCGCCGCCGCGATTTGCGATCACGACGTCGTGATCAACGACGCGATCGGCACGCACGGATTGAAGCTGCTCCGCGACATCGCGACCCAGAAGGCGCGCCTTGGGCCGCTGAACGTGCTGACGCATTGCAACGCCGGGTGGCTGGCGACGGTCGACTGGGGCACCGCGCTCGCCGCGGTCTACAAGGCGCACGACGCCGGCATGGACATCCACGTCTGGGTCGACGAGACGCGCCCGCGCAACCAGGGCATGAGCCTGACGGCGTGGGAATTGCGCCAGCACGGCGTGAAGCACACGGTGATCGCCGACAACACTGGCGGGCATCTCATGCAGCGCGGCCTGGTCGACCTGTGCTTCGTCGGCACGGACCGCACCACGGCGACCGGCGACGTGTGCAACAAGATCGGCACGTACCCGATGGGTCTGGCGGCCAAGGACAACGGTGTGCCGTTCTACGTCGCCCTGCCCTCGCCCTCGATCGACTGGACGCTGAGCGATGGAGTGAAGGAGATCCCGATCGAGCAGCGCGACGGCCAGGAGCTGTCCCGCGTCGCGGGGCGCCTTGCCGACGACACGGTCGTGACGGTCGACCTGGCGCCCGAGGGCAGCGCCATGGCGAACTACGCCTTCGATGTGACGCCCTCGCGTCTGGTCACGGCGCTCGTGACGGAGCGCGGCGTCTGCCCCGCGAGCGCCGAGGGGCTCCGGGGACTGTTTCCCGAGCATGCCGCCCCGATGAGGGCCCTCCGGTGAAGAGCCTCTATTCCGACCGCGAGGCGCGCGCGATGGTGAGGCACTACGCGGCACGTGGCGTCCACGAGGACGTGGCGCTGCGCGTCTACACCTCCCGCCTCCTGGGCCGCGACCCGAGGCTGGTGCAGCACGGCGGCGGCAACACTTCGGTCAAGACCCGGATCAAGGACGCGATCGGCGACGACGTCGAGGTGCTGTGCGTCAAGGGCAGCGGCTGGGACATGGAGAAGATCGAGCCGGCCGGTCTGCCCGCGGTGCGCCTGGATTCCCTCCGCCGCCTCGAGGCGCTGGACGCGCTCCGCGACGAGGACATGGTGAATCTGATACGCGGCGGCCTGATGGACCAGGCCTCGCCCACTCCCTCCGTCGAGACGTTGCTGCACGCCTTTCTGCCGCACACGTTCGTCGACCACACCCACGCCGCCGCCGTGCTGGCTCTGTGTGACCGGCCGGACGGCGAGAAGCTGTGCCGCGATGTCTACGGCGACCGCGCCCCATGGGTGCCCTATGTCATGCCGGGCTTCGCGCTGTCGAAGCTCGCGCGCGACGTGCAGGCGGCCAACCCGAGCTGCGAAGGACTGGTGCTTCTGAAACACGGCATCTTCAGCTTCGGCGCGACGGCGCGGGAGGCGTACGAGCGGATGATCGAGCTCGTCACCCTGGCGGAACGAAAGCTCGCGAGCGAAAAGCCCGCCCGATTTGCCGGCGCGAAGCTGCCGAAGAAGGTCGCCGACGTGGCGGCGGTCGCGCCGATCGTCCGTGGCGCCCTGGCCGTGCCCGTGGACCGGAACGAGGGACGGTGGACGCGCTTCGTGCTGGAGCATCGCGCGTCGGAGCGCGTCATGAAGTTCGTCAACGGCCGCGATGTCCGTCGCTATGGTCGCGGGGGCGTGGCGACCCCCGATCACGTGATCCGCACCAAGCCCTGGCCCCTGATCCTGCCGGCGCCGGAAGCGGGCGGGCTCGGCGCATTCGGCGCGGCGGCGCGCGCGGCGGTGGCGAAGTACCAGACCGCCTACCGCGCCTATTTCGAGCGTCACAATGCCAGGCTCAGTCTCAAGAAGGAGCAGCTCGATCCCCTGCCGCGCGTCGTGCTGGTGCCCGGCGTCGGGCTGTTCGGAGCGGGCGCCTCGAGCCGGGCCGCGAAGATCGCGGCCGACATCGCGGAGACCTGGGTCGATGTGGTCACCGCGGCCGAGGCGGGCAGGGGCTTCGAGAGCGTCTCCGAGCGCGACCTCTTCGACATCGAGTACTGGTCTCTGGAGCAGGCCAAGCTGGGCAAGTCCAGCGAGGCGCCGCTCCAGCGCCAGGTCGTCGCCGTCACCGGCGCCGGAGGCACCATCGGCTCCGCCATCGCCGCCGCCTTCCGGCGTCATGGCGCGGAAGTCGCGCTCCTGGACCTGAACGCGGACGCCGCCACGGCGGCGGCGAAGGAGGTCCAGGGCTTGGGTCTGGGCTGCGACGTGACGAATCACGCCTCGGTCCATGCCGCCTTCGCGGAGATCGTGCGGGCCTTCGGTGGCGTCGACATCGTCGTGTCGAACGCCGGCGCGGCCTGGCAGGGAAGGATCGGCGACGTGGCGGACGCCGTGCTGCGCCGGAGCTTCGAGCTCAACTTCTTCGCCCATCAAACCGTGGCCCAGGCCGCCATCCGTATCTTCACGACGCAGGGAACGGGGGGCGTGCTGCTCTTCAATGCCTCCAAGCAGGCCGTCAACCCGGGCCCTGACTTCGGACCCTACGGCTTGCCCAAGGCCGCGACGTTGGCGCTCATGCGGCAGTACGCGGTCGACTACGGAGCCGAGGGCATCACCGCCAACGCCGTCAACGCCGACCGCATCCGCTCCGGGCTTCTCGACGGGAACACGATCGCGAGCCGATCCAAGGCGCGCGGTGTGAGCCAGCGCGACTACATGGCCGGGAATCTGCTGGGCCGCGAGGTCCACGCGGAGGACGTGGCGGACGCGTTCGTGTCCCTGGCGCTTGCCCGCAAGACAACCGGCGCGGTGCTGACGGTCGACGGCGGCAACATCGCGGCGGCCCTCCGGTAAGGAGCTACTCCACCCGCTCCGCGAGATGGCGCGCCTTGGCCTCGTCGAAGATCTCGCGGATCTCGTGCTTCAGGTGCTTGGCCGCGTCCTTCATGTGCTTCGAAGCCTTCTCGGTCCGCGCGTCGAGATCGGCCTCGGCCTCCCGCGATTCGCGACTTCCCCGATCCGACTTCTCCCGCATCTCGTCGAGCTCGCGCCGCAGCCTGGCCTGCTCGCGCTCGAGGTCTCTCGTGTCTTCCCCATCCGCCGAGAGCTTCGCGATCTTCCGGGACAGCCGCGCGATCCTTCGCGCCATCCGGGCTTGCTCGCGCCCGTCCTCGGACATCGAGAACGACCGGCCCACCTTCGCGCCGACGGCTTCCCCGATCTCGCGTCCGGCCTCCTGCATCGGCTCCAGCGCCCGGTACGCGCGCTCCACCATGGCGTGGTCGCGGATCACGTACCGGTCGTCGTCCTGGCGGATGTAGAGGAACTCGTCGCCGTAATCGCCCTTCAGCCTTTCGATGTCGTCCAGCGACTCCATGTCCGAGTTGCTGGTATTTCCGTGCGAGACGATCGCCCACCTGAGGAAGTGGGGGTCCACGTCGTACCCATAGCCGTACCTCGAGGAATTCTTGTCGGCCGACGTGGACCTCGCCGACAGAGCGGCCGGAACACAGGCCACGGCCAGAACCGCGAACGCGACCAACACGGTATTCGCACGACGCATGGTTGTCTCCTGGAAGGGGTCGACGATGACAGCTCAATCGCGTTGGATGGACTTCCGGCACACGAGGTTGAAAGGCAATTCGGGAACCCATCGGGGGTAGGACGGTGTAAGTAGAGGTCCGCCACCGCGAAATGCTAGGGTATGGTGATGGACCCCACCCGATCCGGAGGCCCCGCGAGGGGCCGGCGCCCAGGAGCCCTGGTGACCCCGACAACCCGAACCCGTTTCGTGGCCACGCTTACGGCGGCCATCCTGCTCGGCGCCTCGGCCTGGAACTGCGCCCGCGCCGGTCAAAAGTCCGCCCCGAAAGTGCTCCTGATCGGCGTCGACGCGGGGGAATGGGATGTTCTCGGCCCGCTGCTCGACGCCGGCAAGGCGCCGCATTTCGCCCGCATGCGGGATCAAGGATCCTCGGGAAAGCTCCGCTCCCTCGAGCCCCTGACCAAGAGCCCTATCATCTGGGCGAGCATCGCGACCGGAAAGGTGCCCCAGAAGCACGGGATCCTGGACTTCTTCATGAAGCAGCGCGCCAAGGATCGCGCCCGCGAGGCGGCCGCCGGCAAGGGCGGAGCCGCCACGCGCGTCGGCGAGGGCGAGGCGCCCGCGACCTCGAATCTCTGGAGAGCGCGCCCCGTCTGGGAAATCCTCGGCGGCCTGGGGCACACGGTCGGCGTGGTCGGCTGGTGGACCACCTGGCCGGCGAAGCCGGTGAACGGGGTCCTCGTGAGCGACTACGTGCAGTACGACACCGGCACCTGGCCCAAGAAGGACTCTCGGCGCTGTTATCCCGACACCCTGGATCCGATCGTGGAGCGGCTCCGCGTCAAGCCCGAGAACGTCTCCTGGGCCGAGATCTTCCAGTTCGTCGCCCCGTTCGACACGACCCAGGTGACCGCGCGCCAGGAAGAGCTGGTCCACGATCTGAGATGGATCTACGCGGCCGACCTGACCTTCTATCGCGTGGGGATGGAGCTCTACCGGAAGAAGCATCCGGATTTCTTCACGGTCTATTTCCGCGGAGTGGATGAGGTTTCGCACCTCTACTGGGACATCGACCTGCCCGGCTCGTTCAGTCCCCCGCTGACCGAGGCGGAGACGGCATGGCTCAAGCCCCTGATCCCGAACTACTACGTGTTCACGGACCGCCTGATCGGCGACTTCCTCCATGAGGCGGACAAGAGCACCGACGTGATCGTCTGCTCGGACCACGGGTTCATGGGAGGCGGCCGAGGGGTCATGGCCCACAAGCTCGACGGAATGATCTTCATGATGGGCCCGCACGTCGAGAAGGGCGGAAACATCTCGGGCGCCACCGTGCTCGACGTCACGCCGACCGTTCTCGCGATGTTCGGGCTGCCGGTCGCGAGGGACATGGACGGGCGGCCGATCCCGGGCGGGCTCGACCCCGCCCTGGTGAAGCGGATGGAGCGTGAGACGAGACTGCAAACCTACGAGACGGCGCGCACCGCGGGGGAAGGCGAGCAGCCCGTCAGCTCGCCGGTGGATCCGGAGCTGCGCGAGCGGCTGCGCTCGCTGGGATACATCCAATGACGCGCCCCCGCTTCGCGGCGATCGCCCTGACGCTCCTCGCCGCGGCCGCCGTATGGATCGGCGCCCGCGCTTCGGAGAAGCCGAAGACCAGAGTACTCGTGGTCGGAATCGATGCGGGCGAGTGGGACGTGCTGGGCCCCCTCATCGATTCCGGGAAATGCCCCAACTTCGCCCGCATGCGCGCCCAGGGCTCGGCCGGAAAGCTGCGATCGCTCCTTCCCCTCACGCGCAGCCCGGTCATCTGGACCAGCATCGCCACCGGCAAGGTCCCCGAGAAGCACGGCGTTCTGGACTTCTTCTCGCGGAACCCGGGGCGGGATCCCGAGACCGGCGACCCGGCGCCCGAGGGGCGGGGCAGGCCGCCCCAAACCTCCAATACCTGGAAGGCACGTCCCGTGTGGCAAATCCTGAGCGGCCTCGGCCGCACGGTCGGAGTCATCGGGTGGTGGTGCACGTGGCCGGCGGAGCCCACGAACGGCGTCATCGTCACGGACTACGTCGAGTACTCGGGGAGAAGCGAGTGGCCCGCGGTCGGCTCCCGCCGGACGTACCCGGACAGCCTTTTCGCCCTCGTGGAGCGGCTACGGGTGAAGCCCGAGAACGTCTCCTGGGCGGAGATCTTTCAATTCGTGCCTCCGTTCGACACGACCAAGGCGGTGGTGCGGCAGGAGACGCTGACCCAGAGTCTACGAACGGTGTACGCCGCGGATCTGACGTTCCACCGGGTTGGTCTCGCGCTCTATCGCAGAAACCACGCCGATTTCTTCGGGCAGTACTATCGAGGCGTCGACGAGATGTGCCATCTCTACTGGGACGCGGACGTCATCAACAGCCACCTCGACGATCCGCTCAACAAGGAAGAGCGGGCATGGCTCCGGTCGATCATTCCGAACTACTACATCTTCACCGATCGTCTGCTCGGGGAATTCCTGCGCGAGGCCGACAAGAACACCGACGTGATCGTGTGCTCCGACCACGGCTTCGGGGGCGGCGGAGAGGGTGTGCGGGCTCACAAGCCCGACGGGATCATCTTCATGACGGGCCCGCACGTGGTGAAGGGCACGATCACGGGGGCCAACGTGCTCGACATCACGCCGACCATCCTCGCGATGCTCGGTCTGCCCACCGCGAGGGACATGGACGGACGACCGATCGCGACCGGCCTCAAGCCGGCGCTGGTCAAGCGGATGGAGCGGGAAACGCGGCTGCAGACCTACGAGACCGCGCGGACCGGGCAAAGCGAAGAGCCTCTGCGCTCTCCCGTGGATCAGGAGCTGCGCGAGAGGCTCCGCTCGCTCGGGTATATCCAGTAGCTCAGAACGGCAGGTCGTCGTCCGCGTTGCCGCTACCCGCGGGCGTGAAGCTCTCCTCGGGCGCTCCACCGCGCGCCTGCGGATCCGCCCCAGACTCTCCGCCCCGGTCGCCCGCACGCCCCAGCATCTGCATCGTCTCGCAGATGACCTCGGTCTTGTAGCGGGTCTGCCCTTCCTTGTCCTGCCAGTTCCGCGTCTCGAGGCGTCCTTCGACGTAGACCTGCTTGCCCTTCTGGAGATAGCGCTCGACGATCTCCGCGAGCTTCCCCCAGGCGACGATCGAATGCCATTCGGTCTTCTCCTGGCGCTGACCGTCCTGTCCGGTCCAGTTGCGGGACGTCGCGAGTCTGAAATTCGCGACACGCTGCCCGCCGGGCGTGGTCCGGACCTCGGGATCCGAGCCGAGATTTCCTACCAGGATGACCTTGTTCACTCCTGCCACGATGCACCCCCAGTGCGATGGTTGACGTCGGGGTTCGGAGGACGATAGGCCGCTCCGGGTGGATGCGTCAAGGCGCATCGGACGTGTGTTAGAGTGGCACCCCAGGCGCCGGTTACCATCGGGGCGTAGCGCAGCCCGGTAGCGCACCTGCCTTGGGCGCAGGGGGTCGGAGGTTCAAATCCTCTCGCCCCGATTCTGGCCGGCGCCTCGCTTCACCCCCCGGGTCCCGTCGTCGTGTCGGCCTGCGTCTTCCCCATCGCTCGCTCGGCGGCCGCCTTCAAAGCGTAGGCCTGGACCAGATTCGGATCGCGCGCGAGCGCGCTGTCCGCCGCGGCCAGCGCCTGGGGATAGTCGCGGAGCGCGAGGGTCGCCTTCGCGAGGTTGTTCCAGGTGTTGGAGGCGCCGGTCACGTCCTCGCGCCACTTCCGCCCCAGCGCGAGCCTCAGGGTGTCGGCGGCCGCCGCGTCCCTCCCCTCCTCGAGCGCCATCGAGCCCAGATCGGCGAGCGGCGGCGCGTAATCGGGATAGGAGCGCGCGCACCGGAGCGCGATCTCTCGCGCGTCGCCCAAGAGGCCCGCCGCCATGAGCCCGCGCTCCGCCCCGAGGAGCACGATCGGACTCACGGGGTCGAGCTCGACCGCCCGCTTGAATTCGTCGCGCACGCCGCTCTTGGGGCTCGAGTCCGGCTGGAGGACCGACTGACCCGAGAGAATGGTCGCGTAGAGGATCCGGTTCTCGCTGTTCTCGGGAGCGGTTCGAACCGATTTCTCCAGCGCGTCCCGGGCTTCCGCAAGGAGCCTCAGCCTGGTCTCGTCGTCCCCTGACTGAAGCGCGGCGTAGAAGTACGAGCGCCCCAATTCGGCGCTGTATCGCGGGTCCCAGGGAGCCGTCTCGGCCGCCTGCTCCAGGAATTCCTGCCGGCGCGGCGTGCCGTGGGAATGGCGCAGGGCCTGCGCCAGGTACATCTCGGCGCGGAGCGGCTTCCCCACGAGGAAGAACCAGAGGACCGCCGCGAGCGCGAGCCCAGCGGCGAGATTCAGGAAGGAACGCACCGGCGGCCCCGGGCCCGGACGCAGCGCCCCCGGAACGCCCGCCGCGCCGGCGTCCGGCACGGCCTCGGTGGTCCGGGCCGTGCGTCCGATCCAGCCCGCCAGGGCGGCCGCGAGCGCGCTCGTCGCCGCGGTCGCGAATCCGACCAGGCTCGAGGCCGCGTACGCGGCGAGCGCGGCCCCCACCGCGATCGCGACCCCTTGGGACTCCGGATTCCCCCGGCGCGCCACGCGCCAGAGTCCGGCGGCGCAGAGGGCCACGATGGCCAGCGCCGCGAGCCCTCCGAGCGTCCCCTGTGTCGCCAGGATCTGGATCGCGTCGTTGTGCGCCTTCCCCGGGGTTCCTCCCCACTCGATCCTCGTCAGGGTCACCGTCCTGTATCTCGGAAACGCGGCCAGGTAGGCGTCGACGCCCGCGCCCAGGATGGGGTGGTCGGCGAACATCCGGAGGCCGGCGCGCCAGAGCTCGACGCGGGTCCGGGAAGTCTCGGCGGTGAGATCCGTGATCTGGCTCAGCCGCGTGAGCACGGGGCCGCGCAACGGAGTCGCCAGCGGGATGAGGAGCGCCAGGAGGAGGACCGGTCCGCCGATCGCCCACGCGCGCGAGGGGATCCTGCGCGACACGAGCGCGAGGGTCGCGGCCGCGAGCCCGGCCGCGCCGGCTCCCAGCCAGGCGCCGCGCGACAGGCTGGTCACGACGAGGAAGAGGGACACCGCGGCGAGCGCGAGCCAGGCGATCCGCGCCGCCCGCGCGCGGGATCGGGCCGCGAGCCAGAGGACGAGCGGCACGCAGGTGACGAGGTAGGCCGAGAGCGTGTTCGGATGACCGAACGTGCTGCCCGAGCGCGCGATCCCCTCGAAGGAGATCTGGCGCTGATAGGTGATCGGATCGAGCTTGAGGAGCTGGAGCAGCGAGTACGCGGCGGCGATCGCCGCGCCCAGGCCTGCCGCCTGCGCGACGCGTCGAATCCATCCCGGGTTCGACGCGAGCGACCGCGAGGCGTAGTAGACCGCCGCGAGCGCGGCGACGGTGCGGAACCCGGCGTGGCTCTGCGTCGCGCCGAAGAGGCTGAGGGGCGGGCGGACGGAGCCCAGGGTCGATGCCGCCGCCGAGATCAGCATCAGCGCGACCGCACCGCCGAGCGGGTCGCGCCGGATCGCGGCGATCACGCGACCGGGCAGCGCCCGGATCCAGCCCGGGAATCCAGCCGAGGCGATCCGGGAGCTTTCCGCGGCGATCCACCACGCGAAGAGGATGAGGGCCCCCGTCACGAGCACGGTCACCTTGGTGAACTCGAACTCCTCGAGAAGCTGCTTGGGGGTGAAAAAGATGGGAAGCAGGAAGAGGAGCGCCAGGGTGACGGGAGCGACCGGAGAGGCGGCCGCCTTGCCGGCACGACCGTGCTTCCCACCCGAACCGGATCGTGCGTGCCTCGACTTCATCCTCGAGGAATCACTCCTCAAGCGGACCCTTTCTCATGGCTGGAAGGTGAGGCCGCGCAGGCGCAGGCCCGGGAAGGATCTGGTCGAAGCGGCGCGGATCGTCTAGAGTATGCGGCGTTCTCTCTAGGAGGTGAAGCCCCAAGTTGTTACCCGTCCAGAACCATCGCTCCCGGGAATCCGTCGAGACCGTCGTGATCGGCGCGGGCCAGGCCGGGTTGGCCGCGAGCTACTGCCTGAGCGCTCGCGGACGCGAGCATCTCGTGCTCGAGCGCGGTCGGGTCGGCGAGACGTGGCGCTCCCAGCGCTGGGACGGCTTCTACCTCAATACTCCGAACTGGACGCATCAGCTCCCCGGCGACCGCTACGCGGGACCCGAGCCGCACGCCTTCGCTTCGCTGCGCGAGATCATCGCGCGGCTGGAAGAGTACGCCCGGCGCTTCCGCTCCCCCGTGCGCGAAGGAGTCGAGGTCACGCGCGTGAGCCGGAACGGGAATTCATTCCAGGTCGAGAGTCACGGATCGATCATCGCGGCCGACAACGTCATCGTCGCGGCGGGAGCGTATCAGAGGCCCACGCCGACGGCATTCATCCGATCGCTACCGCCCGGAGTCACGACCCTTCACACGAGCGAGTACAAGAGGCCATCCCAGCTTCCTCCGGGCGCGGTGCTCGTGATCGGCAGCGGGCAGTCCGGCTGCCAGATCGCCGAGGAGCTGCTCGCCGCGGATCGGGAGGTCTATCTCTCGGTCAGCAAGTGTCCCTGGGTGCCGCGTCGTTATCGGGGACACGACTTCATGCACTGGAGCATCGAGACCGGACGTGCCGACGTAACGGTCGACGCTCTTCGGTCTCCGGCGGCGCGCCTGGAGTGCAACCCTCCCGTCTCGGGAAACGACGGCGGGCACGATTGCCATCCGCTCTGGCTCGCGCGGCGCGGTGCGGCGCTGCTCGGCCGAGTGGAAGCGATCGACGGCTCGAAGATTCGATTGGGATCTGGCCTCGAGGAGTCGATCGCCTCGGGCGAGGCGTTCGTCGCCCAGTTCAAGAGGGCGGTCGACGAACTCGTGAACGCGAAGAAGCTCGACGTGCCCGATCCCGAGCCCGAAGAGAAGCGGGAGCGTGAACCCCTTCCGTCGATCGACACGCTTGATTTGCGCGACGCGGGCGTCACGAGCGTGATCCGGGCGAACGGCTTCCGGCCGGACCATTCGTGGATCGAAGGACTAGAGAGAGACGAGCAGGAGTGGCCCCTCCATCGGAGAGGCATCACCGCGCTGCCCGGCCTCTACTTCGTCGGGCTCCACTTCCTCCACACGCGGAAGTCGTCGCTCTTTCTGGGCGTGGGCGAGGACGCGGAACACGTGGTCGAGCACCTGGCCGAGCGCTCCGCCAGGGTGAAGTGATGTAGCCGTTTTTGCAAAGATGGACCGCTCCCGGGCGGGGACCCGCCCGGGAGGCCCGCGATTTCGCCGCTCCCAGCCTTGACTTAGAACCACCCGAAGACTCCTCGACCTCCCTGGCGTGAGCCTTGCTTTGCAAAGCTTAGCTACCTGTACCCAGGGGGTGCGTCACGCGAAGCAGCCCGGAGTCGGAACATTTGAACCTGCCTTCCTACGCCTTCGTCGATTCGTCTCCGGACCCGTTCGTGGTGTTCGATCGGAACGGAACCATCCTCGCGTTCAACGCGCCCGCCGAAGAGTTCCTGGGCCACCGCGGCGCGGACCTCCTGGGACGCGCCATCGGTATCCTGTTCCCCTCCATGGGTCGGGATCCGGTGTCGACTCCCGGACGGTTCGTCCTCGACGCGTGCCGACCGGACGGCTCGCGGGTTCGGGTCGAAGTGACCCTCACGCCCGTGGAGTCCGGCCTGGAGTCCTTGTTCATCGGGCGAGTGGGACTCCCACCTGGGCGGAACGGACAGGTCGGTGCCGAGTCCCCCCTGGCCCCGAACCGAGTCCTCCCGATTCTCTCGCATGAGCTGAGGACGCCCCTGCAGGCGATCCTGGGCTGGGTCCACGTCCTGCGCATGCGGCCCGGCGACAAGGGATCGGTCGAGCGCGGGTTGAGCGCGATCGAGCGGAACATCCATCAGCAGGCCCAGGTCCTCGATGATCTGATGGACATGACGGAGCTGTCCCAGGGCCGTCACCCCCTGGATCCCCAGCGCGTCCTCGTGCGCGCGGTCGTCGAGGATGCCTTGAGCCAGCTGAAACAGGACGGGGCGTCCCGCGACATCCGGTGGAATCGGAGACTCCCTTCCGAAGAGCTGGAAGTCCTGTTCGACCCGGGCTGGCTGCGCCGCGTGATCCTCGTCCTGCTGGGGAACGCGCTCAAGTTCTCCCCGGCCGGGGGCTCGATCGACACCGAGCTCGGAAAGGACGCTTCGTTCCTGACGCTGGTCGTGACGGATTCCAATGCGGGCGGCGATGCGGACGCGTTCTACGTCTACGATGAGTTCCGGCACGGTCCACCGGCGTCGACGCGCGATTTCGGAGCGCTGGGGATCGGCCTGTCCAACGTCCAGAGCATCGTGGAGCTTCAGGGAGGCACGGTGCGTGCCGAGAGCCAGGGGTTCGGTCGCGGCGCGACCTTCGAGATCTCGCTCCCGCTCGCCCGTTGAGGAAGGATCAGCTCTCGATCGCCGTCTTGACCGCGTCGAGTATCATCTGCATGTCGTACGGCTTCCCGACGATCTCGTAGACCTCGCCGCATTCCCCGACGAGCTCCTGCAGGCGCTTCTTGTGGGTGGTCGTGATGACCCACTTGAGCTTCTTGAGCGCGTCGGAGGACTGGAGCAGCCTCAGGAAGCGCCAGTTCTCCTCGTAGGGCAGCGCCACGTCGTAGATGACGACATCGGGCTGGTGCTCGTTCACGAAATCGATCACGTCGACCTGACCCTTCTTGATGTCGGAGACGTGACCCGACGCGACGGCGTACCCGTGCTCCTCGAGTGCGAGCTTGAGAACTTCGATCGTGTCGGCGCTCGAATTGAAGACCGCGATCGAGGGGAGCTCCTTCGGGGTCATTCGTTCCTCGGATTTCGGGGTTCCCGTTGATTCAGCGCACCATTAGGATATACTACTTTGCTCTAGTATCATACCACGCAAGCCTTTACCCAAAGGCCTTGCGCCTGTAGCTCAGTTGGATAGAGCAACGGATTTCTAATCCGTCGGTCGGGGGTTCGATTCCCTCCAGGCGCGCAGCAACCTGCCAGAAACCGTGCGGTGGATGTAGCTCAATGGTAGAGCACTGGACTGTGGCTCCAGTGGTTGCGGGTTCGATCCCCGTCATCCACCCCAGTTTCGCTCTCGAAGCATGGCGGCGGCCCGGCCCCGATGGCTGATCTGGTTTTTCCGTTCGTCCGTAAGTTGCGCAAGAGTCAGCGCCTCTCCGTCCGGAAGGAAGATCGGATCGTAGCCAAAGCCGCCCATCCCTCGGGGGTTTCCGAGGATCCGGCCCTCGCAGACGCCCTCCACGACGAGGACGTCCTCGGCACCAAGGATCAGGGCCATCACGCAGCGAAATCGAGCCGTTCTTCGTTCCGGTGGAATGCCCTCGAGCGACAGCAGGAGATGCTCGATGTTCTCGCGGTCTGTCGCCCGAGGACCCGCGTACCGCGCCGAGTGGAGTCCGGGCGCGCCCTGAAGCGCGTCCACCTCGAGCCCGGAGTCGTCGCCGAGCGCGGGCACGCCGAGCGCATCGAAGACGGCGCGCGCTTTGGCGATCGCGTTCTCCCCGTAGGTGGCGCCGGTCTCGGGAGGAAGGACGATCTCGGGATGGTCCTCGAGGGTTTCCACCTGTGCGGAGAGTCCGTGGAGCAGGGTTTTCAGCTCGCGGGCCTTGCCTTCATTCCTCGTCGCGAGGACGATCAGGTCCAAATGCTGGGGAGCCGATTCAGACCGAGGACCCGCCGTTGCGCCTGAACGAGCTTCCGGATGCCGCTCTTTCCCAGCGTCAGCATCGAGTCGAGCTCACGCTCGCTGAAGGCCTCCCCTTCGGCGGTCCCCTGGATCTCGACGAGGCGGCCGGAACCGGTCATGACCAGGTTCATGTCCACCTGGGCCTTCGAATCCTCGGCGTAGCAGAGATCGAGCTGGGGGCGGCCGTCGACGATCCCCACGGAGACCGCCGCCACGAAATCTCGAAGCGGTGAGCCGTGGAGGGGCGTCTTCTTCGCCAGCCAGCGGATGGCGTCCACCAGCGCCACGTAGGCGCCGGTGATCGAGGCGGTCCGCGTCCCGCCGTCGGCTTCGATCACGTCGCAATCGATCAGGATCTGGCGCTCCCCGAGCGCGGCCAGATTCGTCACCGCGCGAAGCGAGCGCCCGATCAGGCGCTGGATCTCGTGCGTGCGTCCCCCGGGATGCCCGCGGTTCACCTCGCGCTGGATCCGCTCGGCCGAGGATCGCGGCAGCATGCTGTACTCGGCGGTCACCCATCCGCGGCCCGTGTTGCGCAGGAACGACGGCACGCGCTCCTCGACGGTCGCCGCGCAGAGCACGCGCGTGCCTCCCATCTCGATCAGCGCGGATCCCTCCGCGTTCTTCAGATAGTTACGCTTGATGGTGACGGACCGGAGCTCGGCCGCGCGACGGCCATCGACGCGCTTCGGGACGACGGTCATGGGGCCCCCTCGATCGGAGGTCTCTGGTACCAGGGCAGGTCATCTTGTGGCACGAGCCAGACGCGGCCGAGGCGCGAGCCGAGGAATCGCCGGCCGATCGCCTCGAACTGCCGTGGAATGTCCGAGACGTAGCAGCGGAGCGAGCCCCGGCCGTGGACCGATCCGGAGCCCTGCGCCCGGAGACCCCGCACCAGCCGGCGCGCCGTCGCTTCTCCGGAATCGATCAGCGTGACCCGGCGTCCCAGAATGGATCGAATCGCGGGTTTGAACGGCGGATAGTGCGTGCATCCGAGGATCAGCGTGTCGATCCGCCGAGCCCGAAGCGGCGCCAGATAGTCGCGGAGCACCTCCTTGGCCGCGCGGCTCCGTTCCAGCCCCTCCTCCGCGAGGGGAACGAGAAGCGGGCACGGCGCCGTGAAGACACGCGTCTTCCGGCCCGCCTGCCGCGCCGCGTTCGCGATCGCGTGCTCGTAGGCGCCGCTCGCGATCGTCGCGCGCGTTCCGATCACGCCGATCCTCCCGGAACGCGTCGCCCGCACGGCGGCCTCGGCCCCGGGAAGGATCACGCCGTTCACCGGGAGCGGCTGGAAGTCGCGCGCGAGGGACCGAAGCGCCACCGCGGAGACGGTGTTGCAGGCCACGACGAGGTGGCTCACGCCGAACTGGGTCAGGAAGCGCCCCGCTTCACCGGCGAACCGGCGCACCGTAGCGTCCGACTTGGTGCCGTAGGGCACCCGCGCGGTGTCGCCGAAGTACACGATGTCGTACGCCGGCAGGAGACGGCGCAGGTGGCGCACGACGGTGAGGCCGCCGATCCCGGAATCGAAGACCCCGAGCGTCCTCGAGAGGCGGCTGGACCGCGAGCGGCTCACTGCCAGTCCCGGACGTCGAGGGGAGAGAGCACGTCGAAATGCCCTCCGATCGTCTCGGCCGGCTCTCCTTCGACCAGGATCATCACGCGATCCACGCCCGGGAGGTTCTCGCCGGCCGTGCGGACGATTGACGCGATGAGCGCGCGCTCGCGCGCCGTGCCGCCGCGGAATCCCTGCGTCAGAGCCTTGTTCCAGTCGAGAAAGAGGGTCCCCTTGTCGGTCCAGTAGGCCTCGAGCAGCTCCGTGCCCTCCGGAAAGAGCGCGACATGTCCTTTCGACGGGCCGGCGAGGAGCTCGCGGTAGATCGCCCGCACCTGATCGGCCGGCCGGTCCTTCACGACCACGTCGCGGTATTCGGCGACGAGGCTGTCGGCGCCGGTGACGCCGAAGTAGAGGTAGGCCCCCTTGATACCCTCGAGCTCGGCGGCGAGCGGCACGAGGCGCGGCCCCAGGTCGGCGTCGTGCGTCTTCACGCGCGCGATCCAGAAGAAGCCTCCCACCACCAGGATGCTCCCTAAGATTGCGATGGCCCATCGACGCTGGAGGCGATTCACGCGTGCCCCGCGCGAGCGAGATCCTGGATGGACTGCGCCACGATCCTCGCGATCTCGCGCATGCTGTAGCCCTGGAGGCTCATCGCTTCCGGTCCCCTGGGCGGCGGCGCGACTTCCAGGAGCACCGCCGCTCCCGCGACCGACTCGAGCACGCTCAGCCGCCCCGTGCCGAAGGTGATGCTCGTCTGCGGATAGCTCCTCGAGAGCGCGTCCGCGATGGCCTGTCCCACCGCCATGCTCGTGCCGGTGGCCTGGGCCTGCGCGGAGTCCCATGGATGCATCTCGGCGCCGCCCTCGCCGCCGAGGGTGAGCGGGGGCCGGTCCGAGGCGCCGGGCCCGGGCGACGCCGAGAGGGCGTACACGCGCACGCCGCCCGAGCGAAGCGCTCCCTCGTCATCGAAGTGGACGCTCACGAAGACGTCGGCTCCCCACTCGTTCGCGATCTCGGATCGGCGCTGGATCGTGATGTTGGCGTCGCTGTCCCGCGTGAGGATCACCCGCGCGCCCAGCCGATCCTGGATCTCCAAGCGCAGGAGCCGGGCGAAATCCAGCGTGGCGTCCTTCTCCGCGAGTCCCCCGGGGAGCGAGGCGCCGAGATCCTTGCCGCCGTGACCCGGGTCGATGACGATCGTTCGGAGCTTCCCATCCTCGCCGCCGATCGCGATCGGCTCGAGCTTCGAGAAGACTCCCTGCTGGACGAGATCCTTGTCGTCGGTGACGGCCAGACGGAGGCGGTTCGAGCTGACGGAGAGCGAATAGCCCTGCGCGCCCGGCGCGAGCACCAGCCGGAGCTCGACGCCATCCGGGGTCTCCTGGATGGTGCCGTTCACGACCGCGCCGCCCGAGAAGACCCGCGCGGAGTCCAGCGTGCCGTTCTCGAAGAGCAGCCGGATCTCACCCGGCGTCGCGTAGATGAGCCGCGGGGAAAGTGTCTTCAACAGCGTGGCCGAGACTTCGGTCACGCGCCCGCGCACCCACAGCTGCGCCTGGCGAACGGTGTGAACCGGGGACCGGAAACGGATCGCGCGCGAGGACTCGTCCCAGGTCGCGTTCGTGACGAGCCCCCACTCCACGAGGCCCGCGAGGACGATCTCGGGCACATACACGGTCCCCTCGACGAGCCGCGGCGACTGAACCAGGTTTCGCGGCGTCTCGTCCACGACCACGACCGGAGCGTCCACGGTGAAGCGGATCGAGTGGTCGCCGAAGCGAAGCGAGAGCTTGCGCAAATCGGGTCGCCAGTACTTGGTCGCGCGGAAGATCCTCGCCAGGTCGCCCGCCGAGACGTAGCGCGTGTTGTCGATCACGATGGGGCGAATGCGCTCGACCGGCTGGGGATCGGGATAGATCACGTCGATCGGAGCCGCGCCCTGCACGGCGAGCGCCGCGCGGATCACGAGGGCAACGAGGGCGACGACAGCGAACGGGAACCAGGCGCGTCTCACTCCGGCCGCTCTCCCCGCATCACGCCGCGGATCTCCCGGCGCGCGCGACGCTCGTCCAGCTTGTCGCGCTTGTCGAAGCTCTTCCGTCCCTTCACGAGAGCCAGCTCCACCTTGACCTTGCCTCGGAGGAAGTAGAGCGAAAGCGGAACCATGGTGAGGCCGGACTGGTCGAGACGCGTCTGGAGCTTCCGGATCTCGGCCCGATGCATGAGGAGCCGCCGGGTCCGCGTCGGCTCGTGATTGGAGAAGCTGCCCGGATCGTAGATCGAGATGTGCGCGTTCCGGAGATAGAGCTGCCCGGATTCGATGGTCGCGTAGGCGTCCACGAGCTGGGCCTTGGCGTCCCGAAGCGATTTCACCTCAGTGCCTCTGAGCTCGATCCCGGCCTCGAATGTTTCCAGGATGACGTAGTCGTGGCGCGCCTTGCGGTTCTGGGTGATGATCTGGCGCTCGTCCTTGTCGCTGTGAGACTTACCGGCGTTCGACTTGGACGTCGACCGCGCCATGGCACCTCCGTGGATGAGTCCTGCTTGTATCATGGAGGGGCGCGCAGTTCAAGGCGGCGCACTGGGTTGAAGCGCGGGGCGTGCTAGTGTAGGTTAGCTAGCCCTGCCGAAGTACGCGTGCGGAAGTGGCGGAATTGGCAGACGCGCTGGGTTCAGGGTCCAGTGGGAGCAATCTCGTGGGGGTTCAAGTCCCCCCTTCCGCACCATCCATCTCGTCACCGGTAGGTCACACCAACGCATATGCCCAATGCGTGATAGCGACGATCGGTACTCGTTCTGATCACGTTCCTCACGTCCCCCAACCGTCCGCCGCTGTAGTTGATCTCGGGGCCGAGCGAGTATCGCTTCCCGAGTGGAACATCATACCCAGCGCCGACGGTGAAACCCCATCCTGAGCTGCCGAATTGAAGTGGACGGTTGTCCCAGTAGACCGCGCGTCCGCCGCCTGTCCTCAGGTAGAGTCGCTTCGCCGAAAGCGGGTACGTCTGTACGAGGAGGTTGTACTGGGCAACCGCGGCTCCCTTCGAAGGATCGTTGAGATTCCCCACCTGGATGAGCCATCCGCCCAGCTCGAGGCCGACTCGGAAGGACGGTGTCGGGGCATATCCGAGCCTGAACGCCATCGTAAAGGAACCCTGTCGCGATGATGGCTCCTCGCCGGAGGAGCGATGGAGCGAGGCAACGCCCGGGTCAAAGCCTACCCAGAAGCGGCCTGGCGCAGAGGGATCACGGGCAAGCGCCATCGCTGGTGTAAGAAGGCTGAGAAGCATCGAAAAGCGGGCCGCCGCCAGGAATGGCGAATGGTCGAACCTCGAAGACCTCATTGGCGCGTCGGCCCTCCGATGCATTACATGCGGGACGGATCGATCCAATGTCGGGGATATCGATACAGCATCAGCGCCCCGTAGGCATCGCCAACCGTCCAGCGGCGGACCACGACCAACCATCCGATCGTGACCAGCGTGCCGACAATCCCGCACGTGATGCTGACGACAACGATCGCGACGATCAAGCTGACGAGCCAGGCAATACCATGGGGTTGGCCGAGGACAGGAGCGTTCGGCTCGATGCCCCACCAGGCCGACAGCTGTTCTCCGGCTCGTAGGAGAAGAGGCGGACCCAGCAATACGTACACCGCGATGAGGGGAAGGCCCAGGGCCCACCGGATTCCCCGTCGCAGCTTGTAATAGTCCTGCAATCCACGCTTGAGCCACCCACGGGTATCGCCCGGATAGGCCAGCTCCATCACGTCAGGAATCCCCGGGCCGGTCCGCGGGGAGATCCCCGCTGTGATAGTAGCGAGCTACCCTGCGCCATCCCGCGACACAGCCGACCACGAACGCCGGCACTCCAAAGACGAGGAACAGGCCGTAGACCACGGTAGGAAAATCATGGATGACGCGGCCATCGACCGTGTAGGTCAGCTGACCTCTCTTCTTGATCACGGTCGCGCCGTCCGGGATGGACTGCGACAAGGATTCGTCATTGGGTCCCGCGACATACGTGAATCGAGATCCCGAATCTCGAGAGCGCAGCACGTACGTCCTGTGGCATCTGTAATGAGTTTCCGGATGCACACAGTGCAGCTCGGACCTGATCACGACCCCATCGACGGCAATGCGGGCGCGCGCCGCGAACTGCAAGAGGGCGAAGCTCGCGAAGAAGAGGCCGGTGACCAGAAATCCGAAAGACCACCGCTCGAGTCTTGCGCTCCACTGCCCGCTCCCCAGATCCCCCTCCCGCGAACGAGACCGGATGCCGCGCGGCTCCTCGAGAGGCACATGGGACCACGTTTCGGAACGGAAGACAACCCGCGGGCGCAACCCCGTCTTTCGGGCTATGATTCCGGCGAGATATGGCCTCGATCCTCCGCAAACTCTTCGGCCTGACCGCGGACCCGGACACCGGAGCGGCGAAATCCTCCGGCTCCGTGCGGGAGATCGCGGACGCGCTGGACCGGCTCCCACCGGAACGCGCGCGGCAGCTCGCGGCCTTCGCCTACACGTTAGGCCGCGTGGCGAACATCGATCTCGAGGTGAGCGCCGAGGAGACGCGCGCGATGGAGCGGATCCTGCGACATCTAGCCGGGCTCTCGGAGGACGAGGCCATTCTCATCGTGCGGATCGCCAGGGCCCAGCACGAGCTCTTCGGCGCGACCGAGAGCTACGTCGTCACGCGTGAGTTCGCGCGGGCCGCCACGGAGGAAGAGAAGAAGGCCCTCCTCGAGTGCCTCTTCGCGGTCTCGGCGGCGGATCACGAGGTGTCCGGCGCCGAGGAAGCCGAGATCCGGCGCATCGCCGCGGAGCTGGATCTGAGCCACGGCGACTTCATCGCGGCGCGGTCCCAGTTCCGCGAGCACATCGCCGTCCTGAAGCGATCCGACCAGCCGGAGGGTCGAGACTCCTAGCCCCCTAGTTCGTCTTCCGCAGCACGACGCGCCGATTCTTCGCCCGCCCCTCGGGCGTCTCGTTCGTCGCGATCGGGCGGGTCTCGCCGAAGCCCTTCGCCGTCAGCCGCGAGGACGAGACCCCCTTGCCGATGAGATAGGCGCGAACGGATTCGGCCCGGCGCTGGGAGAGGTCCATGTTGTACGGCGGACTCGCCACCGAATCGGTGTGCCCTTCGACTTCCACGTGGACTTCACTCCACTCCCGAAGCGATTCCGCGACCTTGTCCAGGATGGCCTTGGATTCGGAGGTCAGCTCCGCGCTGTCGGTGAGGAAATTCACGCCCTCGAGCGTGAGCGACTTCTTCCCCTTCTCGAAGAGCTTCGTCCGCCGCTCGGGACAACCGTAGTCGTCCACCTTGACGCCGCGGGGCGTGTCGGGACAACGGTCGATCCGATCGGGCACGCCGTCATGATCCGAATCCAGGTCCGCTTTCGTGTTTCGGAGGCCGAACGACCAGCCCAGGAGAAGCTGGGTGTTCGCGACGTCGAAGCCATTGATCCCTTCGTTCCCGAGCCACCACTCCTCCCGAAGCTCGAGATGGACGCGGCTCCACTGATCGCTCGGGCCCCGGATCCCGATCCCGGCGCTGACCAGCGGCCGGCCGAAGTCCCCGATCCCCGCCGGCATGTTGGCATCGGCGTACCCCAGGGCCCCCGCCAGATACCAGTCCGACTGGGACCGGCCCAGGCGGACGTTCCGCTCGAGTCCCGCGCGCGCCTCGAAGATCGAGGACTTATCGTTCCCCACGCTGGTGTCGAAGCGACCATAGAGCCCCTCGAAGAAGTACGAGACGCGACGGTCCATGTTCGTGCCGAGCCGAACCCCGCCCATGGGCGAGTAGTCGGCCTTGAAACCCGGTCCCACGACGTCCCGATCGAGCCGGCAGAGTCCAAGGAGAAGTCCCAGCTCGCCCGGGGCTTTTTCCACGGCGAGGGCTTGCGACGCGAACAGGGTGAGGAGGACCGAAGCGATCGTGATGGGAACGAGCGGCGCTCTCATGGGGTACCTCGCCGGCTAGAGACGGTGCTCGAAGGTCGGGATGGAATGGTAGCAGAACCGCCCACGGATGGGGCCCCGCCGGGGCGCTACCGGGTCGCCCGGCCCGCGAACCGGGGCTCCGTGAGGAATCGCTCGATCTGCCGGCGATGGCGCAGAATGTGGACGATGGCGTGCTCCAGGAGCTGCTCCAGATCGTAGACGGTGCCCCAGCGCACCCGAATCTGAGTGGCCGCCATCTCCTCGTACGGCATCTCCCACTTCCCCTCGAGGGTCGCCACCGTGTAGGCGAGCATTTCTTGGAGTCCCTGGAGGCTCTCGTGACGTGAGAACAACGGGAATTCGGGGCCTGCCGCTTCCTGGCCATGGGCTTCCCGGATGTATCCCGCGTATCCGTAGCCCGCGCGGACGACGTGCCGCATGATCGTCTGGATCGACTTGCAGTCCTCGTCCTGGGTCTCGAAATCGCGCTCCAGCGCAAACTCCTCGTCGCTAATCCTGCCGAGCAGGGTCGAGAGCTCGGCGGCCGCGCGCTCGTACTCGTCCATCATGGCTCCAAGGCCGCCTTTTCGAAGGGCTCGTGGCATCAGGGCCCGGACCCTACGCCCGCTCCGGGACTCGGTCAAGAAAGGGGTTGCGCTCCCCGTACCCCCATGCTATTATGCAACCATAAGGTTGCGCGTTGGGCGCGGCCGAGGAGGATCGACATGAGCACCACGACGACGGATCGTATCGAGAAGGAAACCCTGCTGCACGCCCCGCCCCAGCGGGTGTGGCGCGCGCTCACGGACTCCAAGGAGTTTGGCGAGTGGTTCCGGGCCGAGTTCACCGGACCGTTCCGCCCCGGGGAAACCGCGCGCGGACGGATCACGCACCCCGGCTACGAGCACCTCGAGATCGAGGTGGTCGTCGAGAAGGTGGAGCCGGAACGCCTCTTCTCGTTCCGCTGGCATCCCTATGCCATCGACCCGAAGGTGGACTACTCCACGGAGCCCATGACCCTGGTCGAGTTCCGGCTCGAGGCGAAGGAAGGCGGAACGCTGCTCCGCCTCACCGAATCGGGCTTCGATCGGATTCCGATCGCCCGCCGGGCGGAAGCGCTCAAGATGAACGACGGGGGCTGGACCGCTCAGATGAAGGCGATCGAAACGTACCTGCGCCAGAATCCATGAAGGTCGAGGCCAACAGAGCGGCGCCCCTGTTCGACGCCCTGGGAGATCCGACGCGCCTCGAGCTGGTGGCCCGCCTTTCCAATGGTGGGCCCCGGTCGATCACGGGCCTGACCCGGGGCACCCGCCTCACGCGGCAGGCGATCACGAAGCATTTACGGGTACTCGCGAGCGCCGGGCTGGCTCGCGGGACCCGTCGGGGCCGGGAAAGCCGATGGGAGCTGGAGCTGAATCGCCTCCACGTGGCCCAACGCTACCTCGAATCGATGTCGAAACGTTGGGACGTCTCGCTCGAACGCCTCAAGACCTTCGTCGAGGGGTGATCAAGGATACCGAGACCGCGGTCAGGACGAGCGCCGCGCCGGCGTAGGTTTCCGGCGCGGGCGCCTCTCCGCGCACCAGGGCGCCGACGGTGACCGCGATCACCGGGATGATGAGCGCGCCCACGCTGACCGAGGTCACGTTCCACTGCGTCACGAGCCAGGTATAGAGGACGTACGCCCCGAGGTTCCCCGCGATGGCGAGGTAGAAGATGGGGCCCCAGCCCGCGATGCCGTGCGGCCAGGCCCGGGGCTCTCCGAGCATGGCGCTCGCGAGGAAACAGACCACGGCGCCGATCGCGGTGCCGATGGCGTTCACCACGAAGCTCGAGTGATGTGGCGCGGTCTTGAGAACCACTCCAGCCAGCGAGGCCACGGTCGCCGCGGTGAACACGGCCAGAAGCGCGATCGCGGGCGCTCCCCATCGAAGCTCTCCGGAGAAGATCAGCACCACGCCCAGGAGCCCCACCGCCGCGGCCAGCATCTTCCGCCGCACGAGACGCTCCACGCCGAACATCCACGCGAACACTCCGGTGGTGAGCGGCACGGTCGCATAGAAGACCGCGGCGATTCCGCTGGGAACCTTCTGCTCGCCCCAGTAGAGCAGCCCGAAGTTCACCCCGAGATTGAGGAATCCGAAGAGGGCGATGCGGCGCAGCGCGGAGTCCCGCGGCCACGAGGCCCGGGTCAGCAGCGCCACGGTCACGTTCAGGACGCAGGCGATGACGAGACGGATCGTGGCGCCCCAGAGAGGCGGGACGGCTTCGTTGCCGATCCGGATCCCGAGGAACGTGGTGCCCCAGATGAGGCACATGCCGGCGAACGCCAGGAGCTGCGGGGCACCGCGCGGCTCGCTCGATCCCGGGGAGGCCATCTTGCTGAGATGTATCGGGCCGCCTAGAGGGTTCGCTTGAAGAGCGTGGACGCCAGGACCAGCATCACGCCCGCGAACGTGGCCATGACCAGGAAGTCACCGGCCACCGACGTGAAGCCAACTCCCTTCAAGAGCAGGGCGCGCAGGGCGTGCACCGCGTAGCGCATCGGGAAGGCCATCGAGATTCCGTTGAGCCAGCCGGGATAGCTCTCGGTCGGATAGAGGGCTCCGCTCGGAAAGAACGTGACCACGTTCAGAATCCCGAATAGAGCCCGCGGGGTGAGCGGGTTCGCGACCCGCGCCATGAGGGTGAACATGAAGAGGATGAGCCCGAGGGCCAGGAGCAGGATGCAGCCCTCCGCGAGAACGAGGGTGCCGAGCCCGCCGATGAGAGGCACCCTCGCGATCGTGACCGCCGCCACGAGCACCACGCTCCCGATGATCATGCTCAGCGTGATGGCGGAGAGCGTCAGGCCGAGCACGAGGTCGAGCGAGGAGAGAGGCGTCACGAAGTAGCCCTCGTGGATCCCCTTGGCGCGGTCGTCCACGAGGATGATCCCCCCCGCGAGCATCGCGACGAAGAAGAGGGCGAGCGCGATCACGCCCGGGACCAGGTACTGCATGAAGTCCTTGTGCCCGTACACGTCCACGCGCTCGACCTGGATCCCGGGAATCGCTGTTTGCGCCGAAGCCGCGCGCAGGCCGGCGCCGCTTCCCAGGAAGGCGCCTCGCAGCTCGTTCTCGATGACGGCGGCCGACGTGTTGTCGGTGTTGTCCACGACCACGCCGAGAAGCGCGGGCTCCCCGCGCGTGTAGTGCTCGCTGAATCCCGGCGGAACGATGACCACGCCCTTGTACTCGCCCGCCCGGAGCCGGGTCACGGCGGAGCGCGGATCGGGCTCGCTGGCGAGGCGGAAGAGGGCCCGGCTCTCGGCCATGGTCACGAGTCGGTTCGAGACTTCGACCGCGGCGGCGCCGCGGTCCTGCACGACCAGCGCGACGGGCAGGTGATGCAGGTCGCCTCCCATCGATTTCCCGAGGATGACCAGGTACACGATCGGCATCAGCGCCATCGGGATCAGGAGCGTGCTGTTCCGCCGGAAGCGGCGCAGGTCGCGCTCGGCCACCGCGAGGGTCCGGCTCGGGCTGAACCGAGTCATGCCGACTTCCTCATCGCATCATCGAGGGGATCACGTAGCGATACGCGCCCTCGGTCGCCTCGTCGCGGAGTCCGCGTCCGGTGTAGTGGATGAACACGTCCTCGAGGGTGGGCTCGACGAGGGAGATGCTCTGCGCCTTGTTTCCGCGCGTCCGGGAGATGTCGGTGATCGCCTCCAGGGGAACCACGTCCGACTCGAGGATCAGCCTGGCCTTGTGGGGATCCTCGCGCGCCGCCTCGTGGACCTCCGGCAGAGCCTTGAGATCGTTCAGGAGATCGTCCCCGATCTCATGGACGAAGGTCACGGTGAGCATCTCCTCTCCCGGCACGCTTCGCTTCAGCTCCTGAGGCGTGCCGAGGGCGACGATCTTCCCATGGTCGATGATGGCGAGTCGGTCGCAGAGTCGGTCCGCCTCGTCCATGTAGTGCGTGCAGATCAGAATGGTGAGATCTCCCTTCGCGCGGAGCGACTCGAGCAGCTCCCAGATGACGCGGCGGCTCTGGGGATCGAGGCCGGTCGTCGGCTCGTCCAGGAAGAAGACCCGAGGCCGGTGGATCAATCCGCGCGCGATCTCGAGCCGTCGCCGCATCCCGCCCGAGTAGGTGCCCGCGATCTTGTCCCGCCAGTCCCAGAGACCCACCGCCTGGAGCAGCTCGTTCGCCCGCTGCTTTCGCTCCTTCCGCGCCATCCCGTAGAAGCGCGCGTAGAGATCGAGGCTCTCGAGCGCGGTGAGATCGCCGTCCACCGTGTTGGCCTGGGGGATCACTCCGATCGAGCGCCGGACCTGAGCGGTGCGGGAGACGACGTCGTTTCCCATCACGAGCGCCCGGCCGGACGTCGGCTTGAGGAGCGTGTTCAGCATGCGGATCAAGGTGCTCTTCCCGGCCCCGTTGGGACCGAGGATGCCGAAGATCTCGCCCTGGTCGACCGAGAACGTGAGCTCGTCGTCCGCGACGAAGTCGCCGAATCTCTTCGTGAGATGGTCGACGACGACGGCCTGGGGCGCGGCGGGATCCGGGGCGACCGTGGGGGTCATCGCTGGGATCTCGCGTCCGCCTGCACCGAGGGGCTGACCTCGATCGTGACCTCGGCGGTCATGCCGTCCTTGAGCAGGTGCTCCATGTTGGGCACCTGGGCGGTGACCGTGAACGTGCGGATGTCACGACGGCGGGCGCCCCAGTCCTTGCGCGTCGCGAAATCTCCGGCGGGCAGGATGTCGGTAACGATTCCGGGAAAGACGCGGCGGTCGAACGTGTAGACCCGCACGGCGACGCGATCCCCCGGCCGCACCGCGCCGACCCTGGTCTCGTCCACGGCCGCGTGCACCTTGACGGTGTCGGTGTGCGCGATCGTGACGACGGGCACGCCCGAAGCCACGATCTCGCCCGGCAGGTGGACCCTTTCCAGGACCTCACCCCCCTCCGGCGTTCGGAGCACGGCGTAGGAGAGCTGGAGATCGGCCTGGGCCAGCTCGCTCTCCGCCTGGCGCACCTGCGCATCGGCGGCGAGCACCTGCGCCTCGGATACCTTGCTCGCGGCGAGCACGGTGTCCATCTGCTGCGAGGTCACGAATCCTTTGCCCAGGAGCTCGCGGGTGCGCGTGAGCTCGAGCCGGTTCCGGTCCCGGGTAGCGCGGGCCTGCGCGACCGCGGCGTGCGCCGAGGCGACCGAGGCCCGCGCTTTCTGGACCGCCACCACGAGGTCCTGGGTCTCCAGCTTCGCCACGACCTGGCCGGGCCGGACGCGGCTCCCCTCGGTCACCGAGACGTCCTCGATCCTTCCTCCGACGCGGAACGCGAGCTGGACCTGGACAGCCTCGATGGTGCCCGTGGTCTGGACGTCCCCGCCGCGATAGTCCTCACGCCGGGTGGCGTACTTCCAGATGTAGTAGCCGGCGACGGCGACCACGAGAAGAAGCACGACCGGGCGGATCCAGGACAGGGGCTTTCGGGCTTTCGAGTCGTCCATCGTTAGATGTTATTGCGGCCGGCGGAAATAAGACAGAGGAAGCCTTGGCGGCTGCCCACCGACCCCGAGGAGACTGGGGGCGAGAGCGCCAACTTTTTTCGCGGCCGCATGTATGTGGGTATTGGGTGCCGGGAGCGCTCTTGAAGAACCGAAGGGCGGCCAGCAACGGGCGAAGCTGGTCGCCGACGTCTCGTGGCGGCTGCCCATCGGCCGCCACGTTCGTCGTTGTCCTACCTACGCGATCGTCATCCCCGTTGCGAGAGAAGCCGCACGACCTCTCTCAGCGTTTTCGCCTCTGCGGCCAGGACCCACCGCAGCTTCGGCACCCTCTCGTTGGCGAGAAACAGGAACACTTCCAGGTAGTGCGCCCGGCCTCCCCGCTCCTGAGCCACGAGCCACGTGTCGCCGTCCCTCCCCGCCGTCAGGAAGCGCCGCATGGGTAGCTTGCTGTCGACAACGTCCGTGACATTGAACGGACGGCCGCGGTCGGCAATTCCGTCGAGGCCCGGCCGGCCGGCCCCCAATTCGGTTCGCAGCGAGGCCGGCAGCTCGGACAAGGAGCGCACTTCCTGAAAGTCGTATCCGCGCCATTCGACTCGGTCGGGCGGTCTCGCCTGGCACGCGGCGACCGTGACCGCGGCGCCCAGGAGAGCGAGAAGCCTCCGGGACCTGTGACCGACGAACATGTCTATCCTCCGCTAGGCGGCGCGATGCTACCGGAGCCCAGGGAACCGCACCAACGTTTTCCGCTCTCGCCTGTACGTAGAGTAGTGAGCGCCCCGGAAGCGCTCAGGAGTAGCGCGAAGGGGAGGCCAGCACCGGCAGTTCGCCGTCGACGTCTGGGTGACGTACCCGTTCTCAGCGCGGAGGAGCTCAACCGTCGCATCGATGTGCGAAAGCTCCATCCCGGATCGGTGTCGCCTGTCTGGATTTCGGCCCGGAACGCTGACCTCCCCCGCTGTCGTGCTACCTTCCCGCGCATGAGCCACGTCGTCTTCCTTCGTGCCGCGAACGTGGGTGGAAGAAATGTGTTCCGTCCCGCGCAGCTCGCGACCGCCCTCTCTCATCTGGGCGTCGTGAACGTAGGCGCGGCGGGAACGTTTCTCGTCCGAGAGCGGGCGACGGCCGCGTCGATCCGCAAGGAAATCCTCGCGCGATTGGAATTCGAGCCGGATCTCGCCGTGATCCCCGGCCGGGAGATTCTCGCCCTCGTCGAGAGCAAGCCCTTCCCTCGAGTGACGTTCTCGAAGGATCTTCGCGGCTGGGCGGCGGTCCTGTGTCGGCGACCGAAGACCCGGCCCACGCTGCCCCTCGAGGCGCCGGCCGGAAAACCGTGGAGCGTCCGCTTCGAGCGGATCGAAGGATCGTTCGCGCTGGGGCTCTTTCAGAGGCGGCCGCGCGGCTTTCTGTTCCCGAATCAGGTTGTCGAGAAGGCTCTCGGGGTGCCCGCCACGACCCGCTGGTGGGAGACCATCCAGCGGGTCGCCCAGCTCATCGAGACCGAGAGCGACCCTTAGGCTTCCCCTCCACGATGGTCCTGAATCCGCCCATGACGAAGCGCTTCATGTCGAAGACCATCGGCTCGTTCATCATCGCCTGCATGCGGGGGTCCTTCATGGCCCGCTTGTTCGCCTGGTCGCGATGCGCCTTCGACCGGAACCCGACGACCGAGGTGATCATGACCTCGCCCGGCTTGAGCTTGAAGGGGCCCTTGAACTGGCTCTTCGGATCGTCCTGCGCGAACTCACGGTACTCGAGAATTCCATAGTCGCGCATGATGTCGCCCCAGCGCCGCGCAAGGCGCTTGTAGGCGGAGAGGTTTCGCTTCGGAATCGGCAGCGCGTACACGTCCACATAGCCTTTCATGGGATCACGTCTCCTGTCTGTCCAAGTGTCGTTCCCGCATGTAGAGGAACAGAGGTAGGCCGAGCGATACACCGACGGTGAGCAGGGCGAGCAGCGGCGCCCATCGGCGTCTCATTCCGATTCGCCTCCCCTCGATCGCCACGAACACCCACAGAGCCGCCGCCGCCACGATCACGTCCAGCGCGAAGAATGCCGAGGCACGCGTCGCGAATGCCTGCTGGAAGAGGAGGCGAAGGTCGAGCCCGTGCTGGCGGACGAAGGGAGCGAACTGGGTATACGGGACGATGATGCCCAGGATGCAGAGGATCAGATAGAGCCGGCGTGGGGTCATGATCCGCGCACCCGATGCATCAGCTGCCGGATGGCCCCGAGGTGATACGCCAGGTGAGTGATCGCCCCCACCGCCGCTCCCTCCTCGGCGAACCGCTCCGGCGGGAGCGACTCGATCACTTTGATCAGCTCGCGCCGCGAGGCTTCCAGGTCCTGCTTGACGCGCGCCCACTCCTCCTCGGTCACCGTCTGCGGCTCGAAGCTCCCGATCCAGTCGCGCTTCGAGTGGTCGCCCAGGATCCACTCGCTGGTCACGCGAAGGTGGAAATTCATGTGCCGCGCGTGAGACGCGATGCTGGGATGGCCGTCCAGACGCTTCGAGGCCTGCTCGGCCGTCACCGAATTCAACGTGCTCCGGATGCCCGAGCTGTGGTCGAGGTACTGGGTGCCCTGTCCCGGCAACCCTCCCTCGAACGTCTCCCGAAGCAGGTCCACGACCTGTTTCAGGAACTCCTGTTTCATCTCTTCCGCGTTCAACGTGGCTCCTTTCAACATGGCTCCTTCTGAGCGACAATGCTCCGGAGCTCCGCGGCGCGGGCGCGCAAGAGAGCCTTCCGGGCTTCGTCCGGCTCCTGCTCGGACTCCTCTTCGAGGAGACTGGCGTAGGAAAGGACCTTCTCCGAAGAACCGATGAGCTTCGCGGCGGTCGTCGTGTCGACGCGCCGGATCAGGCCGGCCTGGGATTCGAGCAGCATCGCGTAGGCCTCCTCGAGGCCGGCGCGCGCCCTCTCGGGATCGCCGTCCAGCCGAAGGCCGATGATCCGCGCCAGGATGGCCGCGATCGCCCGGGTCTGCCGGAGAATGTAGTCGTCACGCAGCGGGCTCATAGCCTGGCTGCCACGGCGGCCACGGCCTCGGGCGACGTGATCACGGGAAGCACCTCGAAGTCCATCAGGTCGCTCCAGTGAGAGATCCATTCGTCCAGAAGCTTCCGATCCCCGCACTCCATGACTTGGAAGCAGCGACTCATGTCCTCGGTGATCCAGCTCGAGACGTATCTCAGTCCTTCCGGCATGAGGCGGCCGCGATCGCGAAAGCGCCGATACACCGGCAGCGCGTCGCCGTTCCGGAATCGCTCGATGACCATGTACAGCACGACTGTGACCTCCTTTCCTTCCGATCATCGCGGGACTGGACAAATTCTTCAACCGGTTGGTGAACTGGAGCAGTTCCCGGCCTCGTCTCCTCGATCTCCGGATCGTTCAGCCCACAAGTCATTGTAAGTGCGTCTGTTGGATGCCCGTCCCGATCGCGTGGCCATCCCTAAAGCACACCTTCCGAACTGCCGATTCATGTTCCGCACAGTCAGGTCGGAGCACCCGCTCCGAACGGCCACGTCAAACGACACGCGGGGGTCAGGTCCCATGGTTCTCAATCGGTCCGAAAGCGGGTTCACGCTGATCGAGCTCATCATCGTCATCGTGATCCTCGGAATTCTAGCCGCGGTCGCCATTCCGAAATACGAGGACATGCAGGAGCAGGCCCGCTCGGCCACGCTCAAGGGTCAGCTGGGGTCGATCCGTTCTGCGGTCGCGATTCAGTACGGCCGCAATGCCCTGGCCGGCTCGGCCACGTTCCCGGTCCTGGATGGAACCATCTTCGCGGACGGCAACGTCCCGAAGGAGCCGGTCATGAGACTGAACACGGTGAAGACCACGCCCGGGGTCGACAACGCGGGTGGCTGGGTCTACAACCAGGTGACGGGAATGGTGAAGGCGAACCTGAACGCGTATTCTTCGTACTGATTCGAAGCACGCAGACCGGACATCGCGAGGCGGGGGCCACACGCTCCCGCCTCGATTGCTTCCGGCTCTACCCCTCGGGATCTCCCGTCGGCACGATCCCAGAGTTCTCGACCATGAGGATCACGGTTCGCTCGGTCGCGCGGGTCCGGTGCATGACGCCCTTCGGCACAACGAACCCTTGCCGCGGCGCGAGCTCGACGACGCTGCCCTCGAGGTCGATGAGAAGCCGTCCCTCCACAACATAGAAGAACTCGTCGTCCTTGTCGTGCTTGTGCCAGTGGTATTCCCCCTGGATCACACCCACCCGCACCACCGATCCGTTCACCTCGCAGAGGGTCTGGTTGTACCAGCGGTCGGTGCAGGCGTCGACGAGCGCCTGCACGTCGACGACCTCGAGCGGGGGATGAAGAACGTTCAGGTGAGTGGCGTAGGGGTAAGTCTTCGGCTCCGTCACGGTACCTCCTCCGGACGAACGCGACGTTCCACGGGGAACGACCATCCGACGATCGCCAATCCCATCGCGCCGAGCAGCTGCACCGCCAGGCGAAGGATGTCGACGCGCACTCCCTTCGCCCCGGGTGGCTCCGAGCTCGGGTGGACCGAGGAGGCGGCGATGTTCTCGTCGAGAGAACGCGGCTTCACGTAGGGCGCGATCGCGGTGGGATTTGAGCCCGGGGCGCCCGCCTTGCCCGTGTAGGTCGCGTAGTCCTCGGCCCGGATGAAGATCGGGCTTCCCTTCCGTTGCGCTTCCCCGAGGAACTGAGCGATCTCGTCATCGGCGTGCCCCTCGTCGCGGGCGGACTGATAGTCGAACCAACGCTCCCCGGAGGGCTTGGCGGTCTCCACCGCCGGCTCGGGTGCGGGCGGAGCGAAGATCAGGTGGTAGCCCGCCGGCCGGGTCACCGTGACACCGGGGGCCGTGGTGGTCACTCGTTCCCACGGCGGAAGGACCGTCATCGCGACGACGAGCACGCCGGCGAGCGCGATCAGGGCTCGCCGCATCAGCGCTTCACCACCCCGATCACGCGCCCGGTGCCGCACTCCACGAGGAGGAGCTGGCCGGGGTGGACGCCGTACCGTCCGACGGGGACCCGATAGTAGCCGCGCCCTTCACCTGATCGCTCCAGGATGATCTTGGTCCCATCGCGCGGGTCGATCATGGGACTTCGGCACGAGCCGGGCGCGGGCTCCTCGGTCTTGCCCCCCTTGCCGGGGACGAGAAAGTGGGTCGGGACATCCACGGCGGGATCGATCGGACCGCCGTGATGATAGCCGGTGGAGGAGCAGCCGCTGGTGGCGATGAGGATCGCGGAGACGAACGCGCGCGTCCTCATCGCGGCCCGCTTCCGAAGGCGCGCATCAGCTCGCTGATCCTGGCCAGGTGATGATCGTCGTGCTCGGCCACGAAGAAGAAATGGTCCACGATCGTCATGGGCTGCCCCAGCCGGGGATGGAGCGCGGTGTTCCCGAGATCCGCCGGGCCGAGCGTCTCCAGGCGTCCCACCGTATCGGTGCGCGCCTTGCGGAAGCCCGCCAGGAGATCGTCGATGGCCGCTTCGTTGTGGCGGGCTTCGTGGGTCTTTCGATTCTGGAGGTCGGCCGCCTGGAGTCGCCCGACCCTGTGTAGCAGCTCGTCCAGGCGCCCGGCCCATAGCGGCTCCAGGTCCCAGAGATGGCCGACGTTCTCCTGGATCGACCACGAGGTCCCGGCGCGGCGGATCAGCGTCTGAGGCGCCAATCCGCGGATGCGCTCCTCGAGGCGGGCGGGCGTTCCACGCACGCGCTCGAGGATGTCGGGGAACGCCTCGCGAGGAAGCCCCAGCTGGAACGTGCGCTCGAACCAGACGCGGCGGATCGAGTCGGAGGCGTGCGTGGGACTCATGATCGCTTCGCGGGCATCGCCGCGGCACCGGATCCCGCCACCGCCGCGCGGCCGCGCTCGAGCACCTCACGAACCAAGAGATCCAGGTCCTCGCGGCGGGTGCGGTGGTTGCAGATGCAGACCCGCAGCGAGAACCGCTCGCGCAGCATCGTCGAGCTCGGCACCGCGGTTCCGCTCTCCTGCATTCCGTAGAGAATCTCCTCGTTGAGGCCGTCGGCGCGCGCGTCCTCGAGGCCCTCGGGAGCGAAGCGGAAGCACACGATGTTGAGCGAGACCGGCGCCATCATCGTGAGATCCGTCTCGCGCTCCACCCGCGCGGCGAGATATTTCGCCTGCTCGCAGTTCTGCGCCACCAGGCGCCCGTACTTCGCGACCCCGTGCTCCTTCAGCGACATCCAGACCTTGAGCGCGCGGAAGCCGCGCGAGAGCTGGACACCGTATTCGCTGAACCAGATCGGGCCCGCGGGAAGACCGCGGCTGAGATGGGCCAGATACTCCGCCGGAGAGACAAAGGTGGCCCGGTGCCGCTCCGGCCACCGCACGAGCGCGCAGCCCACCTCGTAGTTCACGTACATCCACTTGTGGAGGTCGAAGGCGAGCGAATCGGCCCGCTCCATGCCGCGCACCCGCTCCTTGACACCCGGCGCGATCGCGGCAAGCGCGCCGAAGACGCCGTCCACGTGGAACCAGAGGTCCTCCGCCCGGCAGAGGTCCGCGAGCTCAGGAAGCGGGTCGATGGCGCCGGTGTTCACGGTGCCCGCGTTCCCGACCACGCAGAAGGGCTGAAGTCCCGCCGCCCGGTCCTGGGAGATGGAGCGCCGCAGGGCTTCGACGTCGATCCGGTAGTCGGCGTCCACCGGGATCTCCCGCAGCGCGCGCCGGCCGAGACCCAGGAGCGAGACCGCCTTGTGCACCGAGTTGTGCGTCTCGGTGGAAGCGTAGAGGATCATCCGGCGCGGCATCGCGTCGAGCCCGTCCTGCGCCACGTCCGCCGGCGCCTTCGCGTTTCTCGCCACCGCGATCCCCACGAGGTTCGCCATGGAGCCGCCGCTCACGAGGAGTCCGCTGGCGTCCGCCGGGTAGCCGAGCATCTCCTTGAGCCAGGCCATGACCTGGAGCTCGACGTAGTTGGGACCCTGGTCTCCCCCGCCGATGTTGGGGTTCATCGTCGACGCCATCAGGTCCGCGAGCGCGCCGAGCGGGGTTCCCGTCCCGATGACCCATCCCCAGAAGCGGGGATGGATGTTCCCCATGTTCTGCGGGAAGACGTCGCGAACGAAGTCCTCGTAGACCCGGACCGGCGCCTCGCCGTCCACCGGGAGAGGCGCTCGGAGCGCCTTCTTCGTGGCCTCGGGGACCGGCTTCCAGATCGGCCGCTCGCGCACGCGCTCCAGGTAGTCCATGGCGTCGTCCACCATGCGGTGGCCGAGACGCCGCATCTCGTCCCAGTCCCTGGGATCGAGCGATTCCTCGTTCGATGGGTTCACGGCGGGATTGTGACGGAAGGACGGCGGGGAAGTACAGACTCTTACTGCGGCGGCGCGTCGTCCTTGCGTCGAGGCACGCACGTGATCGTCACCGTGCATCCGGGCGGCGGCACGTAGGAGCGATCCGAATCGTCTTCACCCTGCCACCTGCCTTCGATGAAGCAGAAGAAATTGCGCGACACGTATCCCATGCCGGTGCCGTCGGGGCCGTCCATCGAATACCCGAATGCCTCGACCCAGCCGGCGTCCGTGAGGGCCTTCCCGAGCACGTCGTAGGGACATGAGGTCGTGTCGTTCACGGTCACGGTGTGAGCCCAGCCCTTCCCCTTCGCTCTGGCGTACAGGTAATCGAAGGTGACCATCGCCCGGCTGTAATGGATCGCGGTGTCCGGATGGCTCCGGCACCACCGGGTCACCATCGCGCCGATGCTGTCGCGCGCCGCCTCCAGCGAAGCGTAGCCGACGGTCGGCTTCGGTTGAGGCGGCGGCCATATCTCGCCCGCCGCCGGGATCGCGAGCGCGAGGGTCGCGAGAAGGGTCGCGGCGATACCGCCGTTTCGAACGTGAGCGGCGTTCACAGTATCTCTATCGGCCGGATCACTCGAAATCTTCACTCTGGGTCGCCCCGGACACCTCCCGTAGTACCCATCCGCGCACCCGATCCGCCGCATCCACAACGGGAAAGCCCTGCATCTCCGGCTCCGGGAAGGAGCCCTCCCAGAGGACCCCGGGTGGATAGGCCGCCACCCAGTCCCAGACCACGGCCCTGGGTCCGCCTCGCGACGCGAACTTCCGGGTCCAGGGCGCGCGGAGGATTTCGGCTGAAAGGGCCTTTTCGGGATCCCAGTAATGGGCCGCCCGATCGTCCGACAGCTTCTGCACCAGCGCCCGGTCGCCTGGACGGAAGGCATCGGACCACAGCACCGGCTCCCACACGACGAACGCGCGGACCGGCGAGGCGGGCAGATCATTCAGGATCCCGGCCACGGCGGAGGCCCCCCGCACGCACGTGCCTCAGGTGGGCGAGAGCAGGACCAGAAGCCGAGGGCGGTCCACCGCCGCGTTGAAGGAATCGCGCAGGGCGCCGAGCCGGCCCGGCTCGAGGCGGGCCACGACCACGGAGGGATGCGTCGCGGACTCCTGCCGGACGCAGGAGACGAGCGTCCCGGCCGCGAGAACCGCGAGGAGGGAGCGCTCAGCGAGACGCGGAAGGCGCGACGTAGTCATGGGCCGCGACCAGCTGCCATTCGTCGTTCCGTCGCACCCAGGTGTCGGTGAATCGATAGCGGCGATGCTGCCGGCCACCCGGCCCCTCGGACCGGACGTCCAGCCAGCCCGTGACGACCGCGGTCGAGCCGAAGGTGTGCACGCGCATCCGCTCATTATGCGCGGCGGTGACGCGGTCGGAGCCTCGCGTCAGCTCCCGGAGGAGCTCTTCGCGGCCCATCATGTGGTCGTTCTCGGTGTAGATGAAGCCTTTCGCGAGGAGCTTCTGGAAGAACGCGCCGTCTCGCCTGGGCAGAGCATCCGCCCACTGATCCTCGAGTCTCAGGATCCGATGAACGTCCGCGTCCGAGGCCCGCGTCTCGCGCGAGGAGTGACCGACGTCTTTCTGCGGCTTCGCGGCAGCGGGGCCGCTCACTCCCAGACCGAGAACCAGGAGCACGACGACCTGAGCCTTCATGTCACCTCCGGGAATGTGGAAGAGGATCCGGCACTACGAGGCGGGCCAGATTCCGAGTCCCCGCCGCACCAGCACCAGCTGGCCGACGTGGTAGGCGTTGTGGTCCACGACGAGCAGGATCTCGCGAAGGTAGGTCTGACCGGTGCCGTGGGGAATGCGGGCGAAGAGATCGATCGAGGAGTCCGCGGCGAGACGCTTCAGGGCCTCGCGATCGCTGCGGTAGTGCGCCATGCTCTCGTCCCAGGCGGCCTCCGTCGTCGGTCCCGCCTCCGCGGGCCAGTATTCCTTCGGCCAGGCCCGCTCCCGGTACTCCGGGTTCAGGCAGAAGTCCAGGATGTCGTGCTGCGTGATGCGGAGGTGCTCGAGGAGCTGCCAGGGGGAAAAGGGCAGCCCCTCGGGCGCCGCGCCACGGAACTTCGGCGCGATCTTTTCCACGGCGGACTCGAAGTCCACGTGCGCGTCCTGCCAGTCGAGAAGCTCCCGGAGGTGCTCGCGCAGCGCGTCGTCGCTCATGCTCCCCGCCTCGACCGGTCGAAGAGCGAGATGCATCCGAACGCCAAGAAGAGGATCCCCACACCCGCGGTCGCCGCCGACATCAGGAGGAGCGGGATACGCTGGGCTCGGATGCGGTCCCAGTTGTTGAATCGGAGCCGGACGTCGCTCGCCTGGAGGGGCCGGACGCTCGGGCCGTCCTTCAGGAGCACCGCGCCGGAGGCGACGAGCTCCTGGAGCGGCGTCCCGCCCACGTAAATCTGGACGCGGTCCTCCCCCTCGTGGAGCGGAACCGCCAGCGCCTGGGGCGTCCACCATATGTCCGAGCGCTGTCCCAGGAACGCGGCGAGGCGGGGAACGGACATGAGAAGGAGCATCGCCGAGAACACGAACGAGAACACGACCATCGTACGAGGCATCGCCATCGCGGGATCCCTCCTGTCGGTACCATGGAACGGACCGCATCATAGAACGGATGGCGCGACCGGCATAGAAAAAGCCCGGCTCGGAGCGAGCGGGTGACCCCGGTTGGCTCCGAGTCGGGCTCGGTCGCGAAGTGGCTTCGCCTCAGGCCGCGCCGGAATGCGCCAGTGAGGCCTGAAATCTACGGTCGATCTCCTGGTCCGGCACGTCCTCCTTGTGGGTGGCGATCCACCAGAAATTCCCCGCGGGATCCTGCACCCCGGCGCCTCGGTCTCCGTAGAACTGGTCCCTCGGGTCGATGACCGAAACGGCCCCGGCCCGGAGAGCGCGCCGGTAGGTCCGGTCCACGTCCTCGACGTAGACGTAGAAACACGCGGGCATCGGCCGGTACTCCACGGAGGCTTCGGCCAGCATGAGGGTCGAATCTCCGATCCGCATCTCGGCGTGCATGATCGTCCCGTCCGGATGCCTCATCGGCGGGTATTTCTCCGTGGCGCCGAACGCCTGACGCAGAAACGTCATCACGCGGTCGACGCTTTCATTGACCAGGTACGGGGTGATGTTCCGGTAGCCTTCGGGGATTCTTCGGACCACGTTCGTTCCTCCTCTCTGCTCTGCGGCTGAATCAGCCTACTCTCTCGGAGGAACCGACGGAACGCGAAAAAGATTCGCCGCGAGCTGTGAGGAAATTCCGCAACGAAACGAGGGGTTCCCCCTACGCATTGCGTGCACGAGCGTACGAGCGGAGCACAGATCGACGGCTGAATGTGCGCCAGCCGCGTGCCGCGGCGGCGTCGACGCGATGCCGGACGGAGACTCGGAACTTCTATCCCGCCACGATCCAGTCGGATACGCGCGCCTCGGCTCCGCGTCGTTGGTTCTGGCACGCCGGCTGCGATAGCGGAAGTCCGGGTGGCCTTGGAATGAAAGGCCCCCGCCGAAAGTCCGGTTCGGTTCACGGGACAGTCGCCATGTGAACGCATTCACGGGTTGGGCTGCCATGTGGACCCCACCGGCTTGACATAGATGCCCTCGCGGGAGACGCGAAGGGTGCGGATGTGCCCCCTGGGGCGAGTTCGGGAGTGCGAATGCAACCGGGCTCGTTTCCCCGAGGGGGCGACAAGGAGAAGGCGCCTGTGGATCATCACATCCCAGGCGCCTTCCCCGTTTACCCCTCTTCGATCGAGACCAGAAGCAGGGTCGACTCGCTCGCGACCGGAACCCGGCTCGCGCCGATGCGGAGGCTCCGTTTCGCGCGGCCCTCGGATGGAGCGGGAATGAGGAGATCGCGCAGGACCTCTCCGGTCCGGAGGGTCTCCTCCAGACGCTGTCGGACCTTGCTTCCGGTCCAGGCCGGGTCGCCCGAGCTCGGAAAGAGGTTGCCGATCGTCTCCTCGGGGACGGCCTGGAACCGCTTGTAGTAGGCATCGTTCGCCCACACGATCCGGAATCTCCCATCCAGTATGACGAGCGGATGGTGGATGGCGCCGAGGAACTTCGTGGCGTATTCCCCCACGTCGCGCATGAGGACCGCGATGCGCTTTCGGACGTCGATGTCGTTGAGCGAGATGACGGCGCCCCGGATGGCGTGGTCGAGCGTCTTGTAGGGGATGATCCGCAGTGCGTACCACCGCTGATTGCGGCCGAGCAGCTCTTCCTCGACGGTCGAGAGCGTCTCGATCACCTGAGAGACCTTCGACCGAACGTCGTTTCCGCAAAAACTGTCGAGGAAGCTGACGGAGCGTCCCACGTCCGCCGGAACCAGGTTCAGGAGCCGCTCGGCCGACGCGGTGTAGCGTCGGATGCGAAAATCCATGCCCACGATGATGACCGGGTTGTCCAGCCCGACGAGCACGTTGTGGAGGTCGTCGTTGGTCTGGCCCAGCTCGGACATGCGATTGTTCAGCTCCTCGTTGACCGTCGTCAGCTCTTCGTTCGTGGACTGCATCTCCTCCCGCGACGTCTCCAGCTCCTCGTTCGTGCTCTGCAGCTCCTCGTTCGAGGACTGAAGCTCCTCGTTGGCCGACTTGAGCTCCTCGTTCGCGCTCTCCTTGTCCTCGATCGTGCTCTGCAGATAATCCTTCGTGGCCTCCAGCTCCCGCTCGACTTCCTGGAGCCTTCTTCCGAGCGCGATGATTCGCTCGTCGGTCTCCGATTCGGGAAACGCCTTCGGGAGCACCTCGGGGGGCGCTTCCGATTTCAGGAATGAGATGAGGAGGCACCGCGTCTTGGTCTCCGGCTCCTGGATGGGGACGAGATCCAGGCGTACCGCGCTCGGCTTCCCTTCCTCGTAGAACCTGACGTCGGCGGAGATCCGCTTGTCCTCGCTGAACGCCTGCTGGATGTTCCGCTTCAGCTCGATATGCAGCTCGGGACGCGCCAGTCGCAGGATGTTGAAGCTCGCGGCTCCCGGCGCGGGATTGAGATACGGCCCCGTGTGGCCGCGGAAGTGCAGAATGTCGAGGTTCTCGTTCACGAGCACCCCCGGCGGTCCGTAGACCTCGAGGATCTTCCGATCGGCGAGCGCCTGCAGGCTGATGATGGGGCGTGTCGCCGAGCCCGGATGGATCCGCTCGACCCCGCCGGGGACGGACAGGATCTCGTCGAGCGTCGACACCGTCGCCGAGTGCCGCTTGATATAGATCTTCCACTTCCGATCGACCTGCGAGAACAGCTCCGGGGCGTCTCCGACCGACTCGGAGCTGCCGAGCAGCAGGTACCCGGACGGATTCAGCGCGTAGTGGAGAATGCTCAGGACTTTCTTCTGGGACGAGGACTGAAGGTAGATCAACAGATTCCGGCAGCAGACCAGATCCATGCGTGAGAATGGGGCGTCCCGGAGCAGGTTCTGCTTCGAGAAGACGACCAGGTCGCGAATCTGCCGAGAGATCTGGTATTCCGACTCCTTCTTGACGAAGAAATGATTCAGTCGCTCGGGACTGACGTCCAGCTCGATGTTGACCGGGTAGACCCCGCGGCGCGCATGCTGGATCGACTCGTCGTCGACATCCGTACCGAAGATCTGGATGCGCTTGTCCGGCGCCTGGTCCCCCAGGAATTCGAGGAGCGTGATCGCGATCGAATACGCTTCTTCTCCCGTGGCGCAGGCGGTCACCCAGACCCGGATCGGGAGGCGATCCTTCTTCTGCTCGAGGAGCCTCGGGAAGATCTTGGATTTCAGGACTTCGAAGGGCTCATGGTCACGGAAGAAATTCGTGACCGTGATGAGCATGTCCTTGTAGAGCGCCTGAAGCTCGTCCGAGTCGGACTGGACGAGCTTCACGTAATCCTCGAGGTTTCCGAGGCGGTGCAGAGTCATCCGCCGTTCGATGCGACGCTCCACCGTCGAGGGCTTGTAGCGGCTCAGATCGTTGCCGAAGGCCGACCGCACCATGAGGAAGAGCCGGGCGATCTGCTCCTGCACCTGTGGAGCGCGCGCGGGCGTCTTGTAGATTCGCAGCGATTCGGAGCCGTGCGCGATCCGCGCGAGCTCCTCGCCGATCGCCTTCGGCGCGAGGCAGAAGTCGGTGAAGCCGCTCGCGAGCGCGCTCCGCGGCATGCCGTCGTACTTGGCCGACGAAGGATCCTGGACGAACACCAGCCCTCCGCCCTCCTTGATGGCGCGGAGGCCCAGGGTCCCGTCGGTTCCGGTGCCGGAGAGGATGATTCCGATGGCCGACGGCCCTTGGTCCTCGGCGAGGGAGCGGAAGAAGTAGTCGATCGGCAGCCTCGGCCGGTCGCCCGCGGGCGGAGGCATGAGGCGAATCACGCCGTGGAGCAGTGCCAGGTCCGTGTTGGGCGGAATCACGTAGACGTGGTTCGGCTCGGCGAGGGTGCCGTCGGTCGCGGTCTGAACCTCGACCTTGCTCGTTCGGGAGAGGAGCTGCGGGAGCACGCTCTCGTGGTGGGGAGCGAGGTGCTGGACCACCACGAAGGACATGTTGTCCATGGGCACGTACTTGACCAGCTCGCCCAGTGCCTCGAGCCCGCCGGCCGACGCTCCGATTCCGACGACGAAGGGACGGCCGGGCAGGCGCTCGCGTTCCCCGACGGCGCGCGGGATCGTCATCTCGGAATCGCCGGGATTCCGAGACGGTTCCTCGTCCATTCCTTCCTCCGACTAGGACTCCCGGCTCGCGGGAACGCCCACATTCTCCAGGGGCACGATGCCTCGCTGAAACGCGAATCGCACGAGGTCCGTTCGGCTCCGGAGGCCGAGCTTCCTCATGAGGTTCGCCCGATGGCTCTCGGCGGTGCGGGGACTGATGAACAGGCGCGCGGCGATCTCGCCGCTCGTGAGGCCCTCGGCCACGAGGTGGAGAACTTCACGCTCGCGGGGAGTCAGGGCCGCGTACGGATCCTGTACGCCGGGACGCTTGAGGTAGGTCTCGATCGCCTCGTTGGAATAGGGAGCGCTGACGTACCGGCGACCCGCCGCCGCTTCGCGGATCGCGGTCACGAGATCCTCCGCGCTCGCGTCCTTCACGACGTACGCCAAGGCGCCGCACTGGAAGGCTTCGACCACGTGTGCCTCGCTGGAGTACATCGACAACATGACGACGCGCGTCTTGGGAGAGCGCTTCACGACGCGCCGTGTGACATCGAAGCCGCCCAGGCCGGGCATCATGAGGTCCACCACCAGGACGTCGGGCTTCAGCCGCTCGACCAGGCTCGTGACCTTGATGCCGTCCGCCGCCTCGCCGACTACGGTGAGGCCGGGCTGCGCTTCCAGAAGCTCGCGGAGCCCTCGGAGGACGATCTTATGGTCGTCGCCGAGGACGATGGTGATGGATGCGTTGGTTGCGTTCATGGTCCTTACCTTGGCCACCTCCCCCCTCGATCAGGGGAAGAGGCAGCGCCACGACGATCCGAGTTCCAGCCGCGATCGCCGATTCGAGTGAGAAATGTCCCCCGAGCAGGTTCACCCGTTCCTGCATCCCGATGATTCCGGCGGAATGGCTGGGGCTCACCATGCGAGGGTTGAAACCGCGTCCACTGTCTTCGATCAGGAGCTTGAGACTTTCGGTGTCGGATTGGATGTCCACCTGGACCTCATCCGTCCCCGCATGCCGCGCGACGTTGGTCAGAGCTTCCTGGATGATTCGAAAAGCCGCGATCTCGACGGTCGCGGGGAACCGGGTCTTCCCGATGCTCTCCCGGAAGGAGACGCGAACGCTCGTTCGCTCCGTGAAGCGCCCGAAATACCAGTGCAGCGTCGAAACGAGCCCGATCTCGTCCAGCATCGGGGGGCGCAGATCGGTCGAGAGATCCCTGAGACGACCGATCAACTCGTTCACGATCGCCGTGATCTCTCCGGTCTTCGTGCCGTCGCCATTCCCTCCCCATCCATGAGTCTCGGAGGCGACCAGGAGCTTCAGTCCGGTCAGCAGCTGACCGATCTCGTCGTGAAGCTCGCGGGCGATCTCGGATCGCTCCGCCTCCTGAACCTGCACGAGCCGGCGGGAGAGTGATTCCAGCCTCCTCCGTCCCTCCTCGGTCTCCTGGATCAAGCGCCGAAGCTCGAGCGGCGTCGATTCCAGAATCATGAGAATGGCCGGCACTCGATCGAAGGGAACGGGACACCACCGCGCGTGAACCCGGATGATCTTTTCGGACTTCTGTCGCTGATGCCAGGCCGAGGTCCCGCGCGAATGCGAGTACTGCCCCAGTTTCTGGAACACGTCCATCGCATCTTCCGAAAGGCAGAGGTCCGGATAGGTCATGGTGAGAAACTCTTCGCGCGAATACTCGTAGAGCGAGATGGCCGCCTCGTTCACGGCCAGGATCCGAAGGGTGGCGCGATCCAGGACCCAGGCGGCGTGGGGAAGCTGATTGAAGATGATCTCGTACTGACTTTCCCCGGCGCCGCCGGCCGGAGGACGTGACGCCTTGGCTTCGTCCGGCTCCGTCCGCTTCGATGGTTTCGACGATTTCGTCCGCGTTTGCATGGCACACTCCGACCCATCGACCGGGATCATGCTGACTCGTTCGGCGGCAGTCGCGGGGGCCTGTCGTTTCATAGGATACCCCGATGCGCCGCCCGGATGCGAGGTTCCATACGTAGAACAAGACAGTCCGGGGCAAGCCGATGGACGGTAAAGTGTTGGGCTCTCAGCGATAGAGCCGCTTGATGGCGCCCCAGGTGGTCGACTCCACGTCGGTCGTCGCGCACTCGTTGGCCGCTCGGGGCGAAGGGGGGCATCCGGTCCCCGGCGGCGTCCCGGAGCCCGTGTAGCGATTCAGAGCGTCGAAGAGGATCCACGCGTCGCTCGCCAGGGACCGCCCCACGGAGCGATCGCTTCCCCCTTCGATGGTTCCGTACGTGCGCGAGTCCACGACGGTGGTATCCGTCCCGACGACCCGGAGGAGAAAGACCGTATCGCCCGCGTTGTTGAGGCTGAGCCCGGCTGTCGACTGGCCCTGGGAGCGCTGCCAGGCGACCGCGGCGCTTCCGGTCACGAGGGCGATCTCCCCCGGGCCCAGGCTTCCGGAGAGCGCGATCCGCACGGTGCGATCGGCGTCGGCAAGGCGGTACGAATCCAAGGCCTCGGCGGTCGCGCCCGCGTTTCGCAGCTCGATCCACTCGTCCGATTTCGAGTCGTACAGGCCATCGCCGTCCCAGTCCCGCGCCGGACCCGCGAGGATCTCGTTCAGAAAGACTCCCTCCGCGCCCGCGGCATCCCGGATCAGGAACGCCTGTACCGCCACCGCCGCCGCCATCGCGCCCACGAGCGCCCATACCACTGCTCCCCACCAACGAATCATGGTCCTCTCCTTGCGCCGAAGCGCCGTTCGTCGGGGGTTGGTCGTTCGGTCCGCGAGGAGGCGGACGGAAGGTCAGTACGTTTCGCGATGCCGGGTGCGCCAGAGGGCGCGGGGTGCTCCCTGGTCGGGGAGAAGGCGGGGCAGGGTCCAGAGCGCGGGCAGAACGAGGAGCGCGCCCACCGCCGCGCTCCATTCCGGCCAGCCGAGGGAGACGAGCGTTCCCGGCGCGTTCAGCCAGAGCGCGAAGAGCAAGGACGCGACGAGGACGCCACGGATGCTCGCCATGCCGTAGACGGCGATCGTGATTCCCGCGAACGCCAGGGGAACGGGCCAGCGCTCGAGCGCGGGCGAGACGTGCGTCCAGAGCTGGAGGGCTCCGGCGAGGCCGGCGCAGGCGCCGCCCGCCCCCAGCATCCAGAGCTGCGCTTCATCCACGTCGACCCCGGCGGCCACCGCCGCGAGCGGGTTCGATCCCACGATCCGGAGCTCGAATCCAGGGGCCGACGCGCGGAGGACGTGCCCGAAGGAAAGCGCGATTAAGATCCCGACCAGGAGAAGCGCGACGCCTCCCGTGAGCAGCGCCTCGTTCCCCAGGCCGATGCCGGGCGCCCAGGGAGGGGCCCCCTGGTAAGGGGTCGCGCCGAATGTGAGCGCCGGCAGCGCGGCCGGAGCGAGCGAGAAAGCCCGGGCCACGGGGGCGAGCGCTCCGCCGAGGAGAAGCCCGCTCAGGATATCGTGCACCGCGAACCTCTCCCGGAGCCAGAGGATCACGACGCCCGTCAGGGCGCCCGCGCCCCCGCCGGCGAGCACGCCGAGCGGGACGCGCGCTCCTGGATCGAGCGCGGAGCTGTGGGCGATGGCGGCCGCCGCGGCGAACCCGGCGAGGAACTGGGCGTAGACGCCGAGATTCACGACTCCGGCGTGGAGTGGCATCGTGACCGACAGCCCCAGGAAGAGGAAGGTCGCGAGGACCAGCACCACGTCGCCGGTCCAGGGCGCGGCCCACGCGGAGGGATCCCAGGGCGAGGACTGCCGCGCGAGGAGCTGGGTGCCCACGACCAGGAGGAGAAACGCGATCGCGTTCGCCGCCACCACGCGCCACCCGCCGCGGACGCGACCCGGAATCACGCCGCCGTCCCCGACATCTCGTCGATGATCGCCTCGCGGGTGAGGGTCTCCGTCACCGGCAGCCAGACCAGCCGCCCCGCGGCGAGCACGGCGAGCCGGTCGGCCACGCGGAGCCCTTCCTCGGGATCCTCGGTGAGCCAGAGGAGGCCGCTTCCGCGCTCGCACTGAAGCACCAGGGCCTTCCGCACGTATTCCTGCGCGTCGAGCCCCAGCCCCTGCGCGGGGGAGCGGGCCACGAGGAGAACCGGATTCCGCAGAACCTCACGGGCGATCACGATCCGCTGCCGCGATCCGAGGCTGAGGCTCCGGAACCGGTCCCGCGGCTTCGCGTCGGGGACCTCGAAGTCCGCGAGCGACCGGACCGCGTTCCCCCGGATGGAGTCGAACTTGAGCCAGCCATCGCGGACGAAGGGGTTGCGCCGGCTCTGACCGAAGATCAGGTTCTCCTCGACCGTGAAGTCCGCGAGCGATTGATCCCGGGCCTGCGGGGGATTGATGAAGCTCATGCCCGCCTCAACGCGCTGGCGTCGATCGGTCGCGGCCATCTCCTTCCCGAGGAACTGGATCGATCCGCTTCCCGGCGCCCTCCGGCCGAGGAGCATCTCGTGGAGGAGGCTGAGCCCGTCGGCCGGAGCGCCCACGATGGCGAGGACCTCTCCCGCGCGCACCTCGAACCCGATCCCAGCGAGCGAGGTCTCGCGGCCCCGCCCCTCGAGCACCACCGAGTCGACGCGGAGCAGTGAGTCGCCCGGGGCGTGCGGCCCCGTCGGCGAGCGGCGCGGGGTGCCCCCGGTCCACCGCTCGATCAGCGCGGACTCGGTGACCTCCTCGGCGGCCACCGTGACGGGCTCCTTCCCGCGCCAGAGGATCGTGACCGCGTCCGCGTCGGGGTAGGCGTCGCGGGCCCAGGTGGTCGAGAACAGGACGGGGATCGAGTCCTCGCGGGCGATCGAATGGAGGACGTGCAGGAGCTGACGCGCTTCGTGAGGCCCGAGCTCGCTGGTCGGCTCGTCGAGGAGGAGGACCTGGGTGCCGTCGTCGAGGGCCGCGGCGATCTCGAGGAGCCGCCGCTCGAGCGGCCTCAGCGTCTCCACGGGAACGTCCAGCAGACCCTCGAGGCCGACGCGCTTCGCGAGCGCCCGGGCGTGGTCGCGTCCCTTCCGGCCGTGGAGGAAGAGGCCCATCCGTCGAGGCGGGCGCGCCAGGGTGAGACGGGTGAGCAGCGTGAGATGGCTCACGTAGCGGTCATGGGAAATGAAACGAGCGGCGCGTCTCCGCTCCCGCGCGGAGGCATCGACCGATCCGCCCAGGGTCACGGAGCCGTGCTCTTCCCGCCGGACCCCGGCGAGCGCTTCCAGGAGCGCCGTCTTCCCCGAGTCGCGCTCGCCCAGGACCATGTGCACGGACCCCGGCTTCACCTCGAGGTCGAGATCGCGCACCGCCCACCGCGATCCCTCGGCCACGGTGAGGCCCTTCACCCGGAGCCCCGTCCCCTTGCTCACCCCCACGTCCCCCCGTTTCCGCGCGGCTCAGTCCGGAAGGATCCTCGTTCCCGCGCGCCCTTCCATCGCCTCCCGGATTTTCTCCGGCGACGTGATCGACACCCAGCTCCCCGAGCCGCGCACGTACTCCAGCGCGGCCTGGATCTTGGGCCCCATGCTCCCGGGGGGAAAATGCCCCTCCGCGAGCCAACCTTCAAGCTCCGAAGCGCGCGCGCAATCCAGGTCGCGCTGCTGCGGCTTCCCGAAATGGACCGCGACACGGTCCACGCCGGTCACGATCACGAGCGCCTCCATGCCCAGGAGCCTCCCCAGCAGGGACGAGGCGAGGTCCTTGTCGATCACCGCCTCGACGCCGTGGAGCGAGCCATCCCACTGGCGCGACACCGGGATCCCGCCGCCGCCCGCGGCGATCACGATCGCGCCATCCTGCATGAGCTTCCGGATGGCGTCGATCTCCACGATCTCGAGCGGCTTGGGCGAGGGGACGACCCGCCGGTACCCCCTCCCCGAGTCCTCCACCACGGTCCATCCCTTCTCCTTCGCCAGGGTCCGCCCGCGCGCTTCCGTGTAGAAGGGCCCGATCGGCTTCGTGGGCCGCCGGAACGCCGGGTCGCGCTCGTCGACGATCACCTGCGTGACCACGGTCACCACGGGGCGATCGATCCCGATCCGGCGTAGCTCGTTCTGGAGGGACTGCTGCATCATGTAACCGATGCCCCCCTGCGAATCGGCGCCGCACACGTCGAGCGGCATGGGAGGGATCTGATCGCGCACCGCCTCGTTCCGGATCAGTATGTTTCCCACGATCGGACCGTTTCCGTGGCTGAGCGCCACCGTCACGCCCTCCTTCACCAGACGCGCGATCGGCTGCATGGTGACGCGCGTGATGGAGAGCTGCTCGTCGAAGGTGCCGGTGCCGCGCGCGGGGAGAATGGCGTTGCCGCCCAGGGTGATGACGGCGGAGCGGGGGAGTGGAGTCAGCGCGCGGCCTGGCTGGCGACGAGGGCGCCGATGCGTCGCAGCGCCTCGCGGATCATCTCGATCGAGTTGGCGTAGGAGAGCCGGATGTATCCCTCGCCGCCCGGCCCGAACGCGGTGCCGGAGAGCGCCGCCACGCCCGCTTCCTCGAGGAGCATCCGCTCCACGTCCTGGCTCTTCATGCGAAGCGCGCCGATGTTGGGAAACACGTAGAACGCGCCCGCGGGCTCAAGGCACGTGAGGCCGGGGATCGCGTTCACGCCTTCCACGATCTCGTCCCGGCGCCTGCGGAACTCCGCGATCATGGCGCGGATCGGCTCCTGCGACCCGCCCAGGGCGGCGATCCCGGCGCGCTGCACGAACGAGGTGGCGCAGGAATATACGTTGGTGGCCAGCCGCGCCACGTGCTTCGCGAGGGTCGGATTCATGACCCCGTATCCCAGTCGCCATCCGGTCATCGCGTACGTCTTCGAGAACCCGTCGAGGAGGATGGTCTTCTCGGCCATGCCGGGACGTGTCGCGATCGTCTCGTGGACGCCCTCGTAGAGGATCTTGGAGTAGATCTCATCCGAGAGGACGAAGATCTCGCGGTCCCGGAGGAGACGCGCGATCTCGTCCAGGTCGGCGGGCGTGAGCACGGAGCCGGTCGGGTTGTGGGGCGAATTGAGCACGACCATTCGGGTCTTCGGCGTGAGGAGCGCCTCCAGGTCGGAGGCGCCGAACCGGAATCCCTTCTCCTCCCGCAGCGCGAGCGGCACCGGCTTCGCCCCGACGAGCCGCACGACCGAGTCGTAGATCGGAAACCCCGGATCGGGGACGACGACTTCATCCCCCGGGTTGACGCAGGCCATGATGGCAAAGGTCAGGATGGGCTTTCCGCCGGGCGTCACGACGACCTGGTCCGGCGCGACCGGAAGGCCGCGGTCCTTGGCGATGAAGGACGCGATGGCCTCGCGCACCTCCGGGAGGCCCGCGGAGGGGCCGTAGTGCGTGAATCCCTCGTCCAGGGCCCGCACCGCCGCGGCTCGGATCGAGGCGGGCGTGTCGAAGTCGGGCTCCCCGATCTCGAGGTGCACGATGGACCGACCCTGCGCCTCGAGCGCGCGTGCCTTCGCGAGCACTTCGAAGGCCGTTTCGGTGCCGAGCTGCTTCATCCGATCCGCGTATCGCATCGCCGTCTCCGGTCTATTCGGTGTTCCGCTGAATCCAGACGCTTCCGTTCCAGGGCTTCGGGCCGCCACCGTCCTCCGCGCGCTCCAGGGCGTACCCGAGCCGCCAACTCCCCCCTCCGATGCTGCCGCGGGTCGCGATCCAGAGACCGGGCCTCGACCTCGAGCGGAGCGTCACGTCCCCCGAGGGAGCGAGTGCGATGCCCCAGGCGGGGACGCCTTTCCGGAGACGCGTCGACTCCACGAGGAGCGCGTGGTCTCCGAGCCGGCCGCCGCCCGCCTCGAGCTTCGCGCCGACGGTGCTGCTGAAGGCGCTCGCACCGGCGGTCGCCGCCGCGCGTCGCAGGGCGTGCAGGCTCAGGCTCCGCGCCCCGTCGCGCGCCACCGTCGCGTCGATCAGCCCGTAGACTTCCCGCGCTCCGGACGCCTCCGCCGCCGCTCGGAATCCCGTCCCGCCGAGCCGGAATCGGACCGGCGCTCCGCGGCAGCGTCCCGCGGCTTCCAGCTCGAGGAGCCCGTCATCGGCCACGGCATCCGTCGACCAGGATCGCCAGCTCAGCCGGATCTTCGCGGCCGACGATCCCGTCGTCTCGGCGCTCAGCTCCGCCGCGACCTTTCGATCGGTCCACGAACGATACCGCCACCGGGCGCCGATCGAGAGCGCCTCACCGCGGGCGCTCACGTTCGCGAGAACGGCGCGCCGGTTGGTTCCCGCGAGCGCCTCCAGGGCCACGACGCTTCCATCGCGGCGCCTCACGAGCGTGACCGAACCGAATCCCGCCTTCGAGCGGGACGTCCCACCCAGGGCCGCGGAGGCCCGAATCCTGCCACGCGCTACGCCCAGGCCGATCCCGGCCACGACCTCCCCTGTGGGACGGGCGCCGGCGAAGGACCACAGGGCCGTTCTTCCATGCGTCGTCGCGGAAGCGCCATCGATCGCGCCCGCCGAGGCCCCGACGGACGGAATCGCGGCGATCGCGCCCCATCGGGGCGACGCCACCCGCCGGCCCGATCTCGCGAGGCCCAACCCCTCGGCGAGAAGCGGGGGCAGGCGCGCCAGGCTCACGCGCCCTGCCGCCACCGCCAGCCGACCGTGCCCGGCGACGATCGCCACGCCGGGCCGGATCCGCTCTCGATCGAAGAGGAATCCCGCTTCCACGCCGAGCTCACGCCCTTCACCACGGAGGGCGATCCGCCGTATGTCGAATCGGCCGCCGGCGACGGTGCCTCGCACCAGGGCGCCCTTGCGAAGCCGGCTACGATCCTCCTCGAGCGCTTCCGGATTCACCAGATCCTCTTCCGGAACCGGCAGCCATTCTCTGTCCGGTCCGGCGTCCGAAGAATCGGAGAGCGCCGGTCCGGCGTCCGCCGAATCGGCCGGGGCCTGCGCGGCCCACGCAGTCGAGCCGAAGACCGAAAGAACGCCGACGAAGAGGAGGCGCGTCCACCGGGTCAGCGCGGCGCCCACCCCACGATGGCGCATGATAGCAAAGGGTTTCGGGACCAACAACGCCACCCTCGGCCCCGCGTCAAGCCCAACCAAACAAGCGATTTCCCTGGAAATGGGAACGCGATTCCGGTATAATCCTGTCTGCCGCTTCCACGTAACGCGCCCAGTCCGGGAGCGGCTGTCGCAATCATCCAGGATGTGAGGTCTCCCCGAGGCGACATGCCCAGCCCCGTGCCGGTCTGCTCCCAGCCGCACCCTGCGCGCGGCCGAACGCTCACCCCTGCCTCGGCAAACCTTCGCTCCTCGCTTCGGCATTCCTTTATCCAGATCCCCGGGATTTCCATGTGGAAGGAGCTTCCTTATGCGACGTAGTGCTACCGCGCTGGTCACCCTGGTCCTGGCATCGGTCCTTCAGCACGGAGGCGCCGCGGCAGCCACGTCGGTCTCGAATCGACCGATCCCGCCGCCTCTTCCCGCCGGCGTGGCCCCGGAGCAGGCCCTCGGCCGCGATCCCACGACGGGCGCGCCGCCGAGGGCGGGGCGTTCCCTGCGCGCGGTCACCGTGGGGGACACGGTCTGGAGTTTCGTCGACAGCCTGGAAACGCTCTCGAGCCCCAGCAACGAGGACGGCTGGACCCACTACGACAACTCGGCGAAGACGACCGCCTGGCACATCGACACGTTCCTCGCGTGCCAGAACCACTCGTGGTGGTGCGGAAGGCAGGACTCGACGTGGGTCTTCGACTCGAACCGGGCCGGCTACCCCAATGACTGGAAGCAGTACCTGACCAACCACTTTCCGACCGCGTCGATTCCCGCCGGGCAGCCGGTGAAAATCAGCTTCCGGCACTATTTCAACGCGGAGCCCGACTACGACTTTGGATATGTCGAGGTGAACGACCCCGACGAGAGCTGGACCCGGATCGCCATCTTCACCGGCCGCGTCCCGGCCGTGGGCACGTGCGACACCTTCACCGTCGTGGTGCCCGACTCCATCGTGGCCAAGTACCGGGTCGGCACGCCCGAGGTCCCGGGACCTCTTCCGGTGCCCTTCCGGTTCTCCTTCACGAGCGACGTGGGGTTTTCCTCGGAAGACGGGCTCTACGACGGCGACGGCTGGGTCGTCGACAACGTCACCGTCAAGTGGGGCTCCGCCAACAACGTCGTTTTCTTCGACAACATGGAAAGCGGACCGGGCGGATGGCAGATGACGACGGAGCCGGGCGTGGGGGACTATTTCTTCCTGCAACGGAACGTGTTGACCGAGGATATCTGTACGACGAATCAGACGAACGTCTGGACCGACTGGAATCAGATCTTCCAGTCCCTGGTCGCCCGCCAGGACAATTTCGTCGTGACGAAGCCCGTGGCGATCAACCGGCCCAGCGCGGTCTTCCTGGGCTTCGACGTGTACCGGAACCTCCCGCTCAACTCGTGTTTCTTCTACCACACGAATTTCCGGACCAAGAACGTGGGCGATGCCAACTGGAGCACCTGGATCGACCCGACGTTCTTCGTCTACTACGGCGGGAACAAGGACTGGATCCGGCAGATGATCACGATGACCGGTGCCGCGGGCAAGGATTCGATCCAGGTGGAGCTCGGGCTCCGGGATTACTCCGCGGAGTTCTGCGACGGGGTCTCCTCTCCCGCGAATACGTACGCTCTCTTCGACAACGTCGCGATCGGAGTCATCGGTCAGACGGCGCCGAGCTTCATCACGCGCGATCTCGACCTCTTCAACGACACGTTCCAGACGACCCCCTTCTTCCGCGACGACAATTTCAATACGCCGCTCGGGGACAGCACGGTCGTTCAGATCAGCGCGTCCAGGGGGTATAAACAGGGATCGATGTTCTACCGGCTGGACGGAGGGGCCTTCAATTCGGTTCCGCTCCAGGTCTGCGCGCCGGCCCTTCCCACGTTCCGATTCGCCGACGTCCCGGCGGGCAGCTATCCCGCCAACACCACGCTCCAGTACTACTTCTCGGTCACGGACAGCCTGAACCAGACCGCGACCTTCCCGGTCGACGCCGTCACCAATTCGCACTACTTCTCGGCGTCGATCCTGCCGTTGAAATCGGCGATCAACCCGGCGCTGGGCTGCACGGACAGCCTCGCGTCCATCCTGTTCGTGAACCGGTTCACCGGACGGGAGCCGATAGCCCACATCCCGCAAACCCTGACTTCGCTCGGATACAAGTTCGACACGTGGGACGTGAACGGACCCACCAGCGGCATCGGGAACTGCATCGGAGGCTCCGATCCCGCAGACCTGCACTACCACTGGCCACCGACCGACGTCTCCAAGCTGACCCAGTACTCCACGATCGTCTGGAACTCGGGAGACCTCCAGGCGTTCACGATCACGCCTCAGGATGAGACCCTCATCCAATCCTGGATCCAGCAACCGGGCAAGAGCCGGAACTTCTGGATCGGAGGTGACGACGTGGGCGCGGAGCTCCGGGCGAACGGCGGAGCCCTCGAGGTCAACGGCTTCCTCGGGTTCACGTGCGGCGTCGTGTGGCTGCGCAACATCTGGGAAAACGCGCCCCAGGATTCGCTGCAGCCCGTCCTTCGCGGGGTGAACGGCGGCCCGATGGCCGGCCGGTTCATGCACCTCGATGGAGGCTGTCCGATCATCAACGCCTTCGACCTGGTCACCCTCTCCAGCACGGCGAATCAGGGTAAGGCGGGACTCATGCTCACCTATCCGAACTCCTTCGCCGCCTCCACGCGCTACGCTACGGACTACAACCCCTTCAGCGCGACGGACAGCGCGCGCGTCGTCTTCGACGGATTCGGCTTCGGATCGATCATGGAGGGGGGCGAGCGGATCAACGTCACGAAGGCGGTCGTGAAGGACTACTTCAAGGAAGCGAACTGCTACGTGGCGACGGGGGTCGACGAGGGAGCGGGTTCCCAGGCGCCGCCCGTCCGAAACACCCTTCGGCAGAATATGCCGAATCCCTTCAACCCCGAGACGGTCATCCGCTACTCCGTGGATCGCTCCGGGCCGGTCGCGATTCGCATCTACAACGTGAGCGGAGCCCTGGTCCGCACGCTGGTGGATCGGGTGCAGTCGGCGGGCGAGCACGTCGAGCGGTGGAACGGCACGGACGATCGTGGCCGGCCGCTCCCGAGCGGAGCCTATTTCTACCGGCTCGAGTCGCAAGGATTCACGGATTCGAAGAAGCTGATCCTGCTTCGCTGACGCTCCTCGCGCCGCGGCGCGAGCGTTTTCTTCACGGCGGCCCGCTCCCGAGGCGGGCCGCCGCGTTTGTCCCCGGACGAAGCCGAGCCGCAGGGCGCTCGAGGTTCCTCCGAAGGCGTAGTCCAGCCTTCCAAACGATATCTCGAGGCTGCGGATCCGAACGGAGAGAGCCGCCCCGATCCTGCCCGGAGCCGACGCGCGCCCCAGGGTAAGCCGAGCGGCGTCCCCCAGCGGAAGCTCGAGGACGAGGCGCGGAGCCTCGGCGCCGTCAGGATCCCATCGGTCGAGAGCCGCGAGCGCGGCCCCTCCCGCCCGGATCGCGGCGCCGCACTCGAGCGAAGCCGACAGGCCGGCGCGGCGAAGCGCGGATCCGCGGAGCATCCGGTCGAGTCCGATCCACATCTCGAGATTCCGATTCCACGCGGCGCGGCCGAGGGCGCCCGCGCACCACCCTCCCCATCGCTCCCCGTCGAAGGCCCGGAGCTCCAGCCGCTCGATCCGGACGCCCAGGGTGACCGGCCGCGCCGCGCGCTCCCGGATCTCCAGGCGCGCGGTGGATTCGCGAGCCCCCGGGCTCCCGAGGGTCACGTAGCCCAGGCGGGCCGCGACGCGCGACCCCACCCAGGCCGCGTCCACCTGGTTCTGCTCGAGGCCCTCCGCCTCGAAGAGCGCGGCGTGACTCGCGCCGATCCCCCAGCCCGCGCTGCCCCGTTCCTCGAGAAGGAGCCACGTCCCGTCGGTGGACGCGCTGCCCAGGGCGCCGGGGCTCGCGTCGCGCAGCTCGAACGCGGCGCGGGCGCGAGGCGGCCCGAGGAAGGTCGCGAGCGCGGCGATCGCGCACGCCAGGAGGGCGGCCCTCATCGCTCGATCACCGTGAGCGCGAGATTGCCGCTCCTGGCCGGCTCCGCGCCGTCGGGGATCGTCTCCGCGCGAGCGATATAGACCCCGGCCGGAACGGGAGCGCCGCGGTCGTCGCGCCCGTCCCAGACGAACGCCGCCGGCCCGAGGACGCGGTGCCCCTCGATCAGGTGCCTGCGCGTTCTGCCGAGGAGGTCGTGGACGAGAACGCGCACGCGCGCGCCGCGCGCGACCGCGCCGAACGAGAGCACGATCGGCTCGACCGGTGCCCCGGGTCGGCGGCGGAGGACGCGCGGGCTGGCCACGAGGAGCCGGTCCGATGCCCCTTCGGGCGAGGGCGCGTGCATCGAGTTGGGGCGTCCCGGCGTCCCGCCGAAGGGATCGATGGATTCCGCCCAGGAATTCGGCGAGGTGCTGGGCAACGACGCGCCCAATCGCTCCAGGGAGCCGCCACGCTCGACCGTTCCGGCGCGGTACGGCACCGCGTCGGCGGCGATGCCGTCACCGTCGAGGATCCGGACACGATCGGCGATCCCATCGTCATCATCCGTGTCGTTGAGCGCCGGCCATCCGCCGGCGCACCCGAGCACGAGGTTCTCGGGGACGCCATAGGCATCCCGCACCCGAACGGGGAATTCCGCGAGGACGAAGAGCTGGCCGGCGCCTGCGCCTCGGGAGGCGGACCCTGGTTCGATCCGGTAGGCGCGTCCCCCCGCGTCCGAGAGCGAGTAGGCGCCGAGGTCGGAAACGGCTTCGCGCGCGATCAGCTCGACCCATTCCCCGGCGCCTCGGTCGCGGAACGCGATCTCGTTCACGAGAAGCGGCCCCGCGCCGGAGCGCGAGCGGAGGAGGATCGTGTCCCCGATCGCGATCGCGTCGCTCTCGGCGCGAGCGCGGAGGATCACGCGAAGGTCGAATCGTCCCTCCGCGGGCGCGAGGAAGGGGCAGCGCACGATCGCGCTGTCGCCCGGGGTCAGGGCGGTTCCGGGCGCCAGCGCCGCGGGAGAACGGGACCATGCGGTGTCGGGGGCCTCGGGGCGGCGGATCGAGGCCAGCACCTCCCATCGCTCCGCCTCGACCGCGAGTCTTCCCCGGTTGCGGACGAGGAGCGAGAGTGTCGAGGCCTCCCCAGGCCACGGAGTTTCGGGATCGAGCCTCGCGCTTCCGCGCGCGATCGTGAGGCGCAGGGTTGGATGATTGGCGCGGCCCGGCGTGGGCTCCGGCTCGGCCGCCCAGTCCGAAGCGTTCGAGCCGGTGTCCTCTCCGTCCCGTACTCGGGCGAGGCTCTGGCCCGAAGGGACGTCCACGGCGGGCGAACCCCGGTAGAGCTCGGGCGCCGTGAGCGCGCCATAGCCGAGGAGGTCGAGCGGCACCCCTTCCCGCGTGAGCCGGAGCGCGTCGGGTCCGTTCTGGATGGCAGCGCGCAGCGCCGTGCCTTCGATGAGCCACGCGGCGCCCGGAGGCACGGAGTCACCGGCCGTCCCGCTGAAGAGGGGCGTCCACGTTCCCGGTCGCGACCCGTCCCCGGCCTCGACCAGCACCCCGTCGAGCGAGCGCGCGATGGAATCCGGATTCCAGAGCTCCACGAACTCGAGACCCTCATCGGGGCCGTCCGGATCGTAGAGGACTTCGTTCAGGAGGAGATCGGCGCCCGCTCGTGTCGCGCCGAGGAGAAGCAGACCCAACACGAGCGGCGCGGCGGATCGAGCCCGAACGGCGGCGGTGTCCGGCACGAATGTCTCCCTTCTCGAAGGGAGGCTGGGGAGAGGACGAGAGCGATTCGGGGCGGTCGGGGACGAGCGCCTTACAGCAGATGGAACCTCTTTCTCAGAATCCACTCGGCGGTCGCGCCCAGCACGAGCACGACGAAGAGCGAAACGTTGTGGAAGAGATCGAGCTCGACCATTCTCGCCTTCGCGACGTCCGGGGAGCGAAGGCGGGCCAGCACGCGCTCCGGCCGGCTCACGGGCGCCGCTTCACCGCCCGAGCGGGACGCCAAGCGATCCAGCGTCGAGGGATCCGCCTGGAGCGATTCGAACTCCACGCCCTGCTCTCCCACGGCGACGCGCACGCTGTCGCTGCCGAGGACACGCCCCGCGCGCTCCACCCGCCCGCGCAGCAGATAGATCCCCTCCGGGAGCGCGATCGAGCCCGCGAAATCCCCCTGCGGGGAGGCGCCGAGCGCGACCGGGGTCCCCGTGCCTTTCCCGTCGCTCCCCCGGGCCACGACGGTCGCGCGGGCGCCGCCGGCGAGCGCCGGGTTCGAGAGGGCGAGGCGCACGGGAATCGGCCGCTCCGCCGGGGTGAGATCCGGAGCGTCGATTCGAACCGGACGATCGTCCGCGCTCTGGGAGAGCCACGTGATCAGACCGCCGAAGAACGAGGGCTCGATGCCCGCGCCTCCGGCGAGGCCGGCCGCGGTCAGGCCCCAGCGATAGACTCCGCTCGCGTTCAGCACGGCCACGCGACCGAGACCGACCTTCCCGGCGAAGAGAATGGGAACGGTCTCGTTCCCGAAGCGCGCCACGAGGAGTGGAGCGAGCGTCGCTCCGGTGGAGCCGAGCACCGCGGGCACCTGCACCGGCGGAAGGGCCCGCCACGTCGCGGTCGCGGTGGCCGCGTCGCCGCCGAGGAGCGAGACCTCGTGTGCGCGGCCCGCCGGGGTCAGCTCGATCCCAGCCGAGGGCTCCATCGGGCGCTGGGAATCGCGCCACTCGAGTCCGAGCGCCGCTGGGAGCGGACCGGCGGCGGGGGGCCGGTTCACCGGGTCGATCCAGAGGAGCGCACCTCCTCCCCGATCGAGGAACCGGAGCATCTCGGCGCTCCGCTCGGGCGTGAGCGTGCGCGAATCGTAACGCGCGACCGCCACGTCCACGTCGGCCAGCGCCCGGGCGAGCGGCTCCGTACCGCTCGCCAGGATCGAAGCCGCCGCGGGGCCCGACGGTGTGAGGCGCTGGACCGCCCAGGACGTGTCCTCCTGGACGCCGCGCGCCAGGGAGCGGAGATCCCAGTCCCAGCTCGTGGCCAGGATCGGCACGAGATGCTTGGCCGGCCTCGCGATCACCGCGACGAGGCGTCTCTTGTTCTGGGTGATCCGGTCCCCCGCGAGGCTGTCCAGCCTCACGGTGAGAAAATGCTTTCCGCGCTCGGTCAAGGTGAACGGGATCGCGATCCGGGTCAGCGAAGCGGGCCGGTCGAGGGCAAAGGAGGCGCGGCCCAGCTCGCGCGAGCCTTCACTCAAACGCGCGGCGCCGCGCGCCGGGGCGCGGGAGCCGTGACGGAGCGTGACGGTGAGCACCGCAGGGCGGCCGGTCACCACCTCGCTCGGGACATCGATGCCGGCGATCCCGGTCGTGGGAGGCTCGCTCGCCGAGCCCGTAACGAGCCCGAACGCGGGCACCGTGGATTCCAGCACGCGCTCCGGGTCCTCCCCGCGGTTCACCGCGCCGTCGCTCAGGACGAGGATCGCGGCCAGGGAGTCCGGGTCGATCCGATCGAGCGCCTCGCGCAGCGCGTCTCCCAGAGCCGTCTCCCCGGCCCCTCGCGTCGGCGCCGCGTGCTTCCAGGAATCAGGCTTCCCGATCGCACCGAGCTGCGTGTCGAAGGCCGCGACGCGCACGTCATAGCGCCTTCCCAGCTGGGCCGCGACGGCCGACGCGGCGCTGTCGGCCACTTCCTGCCGGGTCCTCCCGGAGGCGTCCCCGTCCCGCACCTCCATGCTTCCGGAATGGTCCACGAGGATGAGCATGCGATTCCGCTCGCGCGAGGCGGTCGCGTAGCGCACCAGGGGCGAGAGTGAGGCGAAGAGGAGCGCGAGCAGAGTGATCGTGCGGACGACGACGAGCAGGGCGCGCTTCCGTGGGGAGAGAGCCGGGTAGCGCGTGAGGTAGAGCGCGAGCCCGAGCGCGACCGCGCCGACGAGGAGCAGGAGCGCGACCAGATTGGGACCGGACGAGAGCGTGACGTTCACGAATGGTGCCTCGGGACGATTCTACTCGCGATACATGACTCGACTGGAGCGCGGGAACGGGATCGGAGGCGTGGTACCGGGGGGTCGCGTCCGTGAAACTAGAGGGAGACGCGAACGGCGTCAAGAGAAAACGAACGAGCGGCGTGTGACGGAAACAAGGACCCGGCGTCGCTCAGCCTCTCGTCGGCGCGCCTTTCGCGAACGCTTCCCGACGCTCCCTCGTGTCGAGCTCGAGCTTACGGAGGAGAACGTAGAGCTGCACCGGATTCATCTCCCGGCCGCCCAGCTCCGGGCGCCGGAGCTCCTTCTGGATGCGCATGAGGCCGTAGTCGGGATGCTTGCGGGCGATCTCCCGCACCAGATCCTCGTCCGAGAGCACCGTCTCGCTCCGCCGCAACGTGCCGTCGTCCAGACCCGTGTCGCGGGGCCGCGGAGGGGCCGGAGCCGGGTGGCTTTCCACGTTCGCGGGCACGATGGGTCCGAACGAGGCCACGGCGAGGTCGGCGTCGCTGTAGCTTTGCAGAATGTTCTCGAATTCCAGGAGATCGAAGACCTCGCGCACGTCGGGGACCATCCCGGCGAGCTTCAGGTCACCGCCGTGCTCGCGGATCTCGCGGATCTCGCTGATAAAGATGCCCCATCCGGCGCTCGAGATGTACTCGACGCGCGACAGATCGACCACCACGTGGAAGCGTTTTTCCCGGAGCAAGGCCTGGAGACGGCGCTCCAGATCGGGGCTCGTCGTGGTGTCCACGTACCCCGAAACGCGCAAGATGGAGACACCACGGTTCTGCGGCGCCTCTTCGACGTAGACGTCGATTCCCTTCATTCTCCCCCTCCTTGTCCTTCTGGAGCGCGGTCGACCCGGGTGGTCTGGGACAGAGCCTGGGCCAGCCTTGCCATACGTCTATCGTCTCCGTTCTGGGCGAACTCAAGCCTTTTTTCCCGGGTGTTAAGCCCGTTCTTTCTAAGAGTTGCGTAGACGGCGGCGGGGGTCAGGCCGGCCCCCGCCTTGCTCGTCGTCCGGAGCATCTCCGCGACCCGCTTGGCCCCCAGAAGCGGCTCGACCTTGACCAGCGCCAGGATGGCTGCCTCCTCTTCGAGGCTTGCCCGGGCCATGGCGGCGCGAGGCCGGGTGCTCTTCAGCCCCTCCTCGCCGCCGACCTCGGCGACACGCCGGCGATAGCGGTAGTAGGTCGACGGGGCCACGTGCAGCCGCTCGCACGCCTCGGCGACCGGAACGCCCTCCTGCTCGATCAATCGGAAGAGCTCGCGGCGCTTCGACTCCAGGCGCTCCTCGGGCTGCACCTTCTCCTTGATCGCGACGAGGGTAATGTCGTCGTTCTGCAGGGCGCCCAGCGTGAACTCGGTGATCTCGCGGTCCAGCTCGCGGGAGAACTCCTCCGCGGACAGGTGGCCGTACTTCTTGATCGCCGCGAGGAGCCTCGACTCGCCGAACTGCTCCCGGGCGGGATTCATGGCTTCGGTGATGCCGTCCGTGTAGATGACCAGCATGTCCTCCTGCTTCAGCGTGAGCCGCTCGACGGAGATGGTGCGCCGGAACAGATCCGCGTCGGGCGCGTCGATGCCCACCGGGATACCCTTGGGCTTCAGGAAGTAGGTGGCGTCGGTCTCGCCGCGGTAGAGGATCATCGGATTGTGCCCCGCGCTCGCGTACGTGACGACCCGATTCACCGAATCCAGCACCACGTAGAACATCGTGACGAACATCCCCTTCTTCATGTCCTCGGTGACGAACGTGTTCATCCGCGCCATGACGTCGGAGGCGGAGCGATTCCCGCGCGCCTCCATGCGGAGCGCGGTCCGGATCATGGTCATGACCAGAGACCCCGGCACGCCCTTGCCCGAGACGTCCGCGACCACGACCCCGACCGTGCGCTCGTCCACCTGCACGAAGTCGTAGTAGTCGCCGCCGACCTCCTTGGCCGCGCGGTAGAGGGCGCCGATCTCGTAGCCCTCGAGCTCCGGCACGTGGCGCGGAAGGAGGCTCTGCTGGATCTCCTGCGCGACCTGCATCTCCTTCTGAAGGCGTTCCTGCTCGACCAGATTCCCCTGCGCCGCGCGGAACTTGGCGGTGATCTCGTTGAAGGCGCGGGCGATCTCGTCGATCTCCTCGTTCCCCGAGCCGCCGACCTCCGCCATCATCGTGCCCTCGCCGATGGCGCGGACGCTCTCGGAGAGCACCTGGATCGGCCGCACGAAAACTCCGATGAGGAGCACCGAGAGCCCGCACCCCACGAGCAGCGTGAGGAGCGCGATCCCGGCCAGCTCGGCGCGGGCCGCGCCGATGCGCGCTCCGATGGCGCGCTCGCTGATCCCGACCTCCACGTAGCCCAGGATCGTGGAGATCGCCTTCCCGGTCGTCCCCGCGCGCACCGGCTCGACGACCGTGCCGACGCCGTCGCTCACGGCGTAGTCCGGAGGCGCCCACCGTCCTCCGAGCCCCGCGCCCGAGCTGGGGTGCGGCCCGGCCCGCTCGGTGGTGAAGAGCTCCTCGAACCGGTTGCTGCCCCAGATGCGCCCGGCCGTGTCGAGCACGCGCGCCGAGACGTACTCCGGATTCGCCTTGAGCGCCGCCCGGATCGACTGGTTCAGGAGGGTCTGCTCGATGGACATCGGCTCCGGTCGCGACAGGAGATCCGCCGCGGGCTGGGCCAGGCTCCGAGCCACGCTCCGGGCCTGGGCCACGACTTCCTGGCGCAGGCTCTGCGTCTGCCGCGCGTGGATCACCAGAAACGCGCCCACGACGAGGAAGGTCATCGCGGCGAAGGCCTGGAGCGTGTACGCGAATCGCGGCGAGCGGGGCCGGGCGCCCTTGCCCTTCCGGCGGCGCTGCCTCCCGAAGTGCTTGGACATGGTGAGGACGTTGCCGTCCGCGCCGCCGCGGTAGCGCACCTCGTCCATGAGCTGATTCATGAGGAAGACGCCGAGGCCGCCGCGCTTCCGGGTCTCGACGTACATCTTGAGGTCCGGGCTCTTGACGTTGCGGAGGTCGAAGCTCTCGCCCTGATCCCGGATCTCGATCGAGAACTCGCGCTGGTTCCCGGTCACGACCACTTCGATGAAGCCGGACATTCCCTTGTATCCGTGCTTCACGACGTTGGTGCAGGCCTCGTCCACGGCGAGCTTCGTGTTGGCGAGGATCTTCCCGGGAATCTGGATCTTCTCCCCGACCTCCTGGATGAAGTCGCGGATCTCGGCGAGATGCCGGTCCTCGGCGGGGACGCGGAGCTGGAAGCGGCGGGTCGGACCCGCGCTCGGGCTCACCGGCGGGCCTCGGATTTCATTCGCTCGCGCGCCTCGAGCACGTTCCGGCGCGCGCTCTCGTTCAAAGGATCGAGGACGAGGATCTGCTCCCAGTTCTTCAGAGCCTCCTTGTAGTCCCCCGCCGTGAACGCCTCCATGCCCTTGATGTAGAGCTGCTTGATGCGGGCATCCAGCTCGGGCTTGGGCGTCGAGAGCCTGCGCTGGATGCGGTCGCGCCAGTCCCTGGCCTCGGCACTCTGCGGATCGAGGGTGAGGGCGCGCTGCGCCGCCGCGCCCGCGTCCTGGTAGCGGCCCTCGGCAAAGGCGCGGGCGACCTCGTTCAGCGTCGTGAGGGCCGCGAGCTTCCGGCTCAAGCTCTGCACCTCGGCCGCGCTTTTCGCGAGCGTCGCCTCCATGTCGCTCCAGCGTGCCTTCGCCCGAGGATCGTCCGGATTGAGGCGGAGCGCGATCGCGACCTGCTGCGCCGCGTCGAACACGCGACCCTGGGCCTTCAGCGAGTCGGCGCGCGCCAGCGCCCGGGCGGCGGCGAGGTCACGGATCCGCGCGACGTCGCGCGAAAGCG
>Ga0075433_10000011_pt1 | contig 71824 bp, 57 predicted proteins | sample RhiMethybrSRZTD2_FD_75299 | JGI IMG/M metagenome (GOLD analysis project Ga0075433, IMG submission 75299) | Populus rhizosphere microbial communities from Tennessee, USA - Rhizosphere MetaG P. TD hybrid SRZTD2 | ecosystem: Host-associated > Plants > Roots > Rhizosphere > Soil | place: USA... | reverse complement strand
CTCCACGCGCCCGTCGAACGACGACTCGTCCAGGCCGAAGATCCGGTACGTTTCCCGGGACCAGACCAGTTTTCCGTCGCCCGCGAGGTCGGAGACCCAGTACCCGACGTGCGCCACCTCCTCCGCCTTCTCGAGGAAGAACCGGTTCTGCTTCGTCTGGTCCTCGGAGGAGCGTCGATCGGTGATGTCGATGGCCGATCCGATGAATCCCTGGAACGCGCCGTCGTCGCCGAAGCGGGGCATGCCGGTGAGGAAGATCCACCGGAACTCGCCGTCCCGCCGCCGGAGGCGCCCGTCGATCCGGAACGGGATGTGGGCGTCGAAGGACCGCGTGGAGATGTCCAGCCAGCGCTTGCGGTCCTCGGGATGGATCCCCTGCGTCCACCCGTCGCCCACCTCGTCCTCCAGCGTCCGGCCGGTGAACTGGAGCCAGACCCGGTTGAAGAACGAGTGGGTGCCGTCGGTCTCCTGGACCCAGATCATCACGGGCGCCGCGTCCGCGAGGTCGGGCGGCGGCGGGCGGGGTTTCACGCGTTCATCTCCGGCTCCGCGTACTTCTTGAAGCACTCGGGGCAGATGCCGTGGCTGAACCGCATGTCGGAGGCCTTCGCGAGGTATCCCTCCACCTGCTCCCAGTAGTTCTGGTCGTTCCGGATTTTCTTGCAGTAGCTGCAGATGGGGAGGAGTCCCTGGAGCTGCTTCACCTTCTGCAGCGCCGACTCCAGCTCGCTCACCCGGTCGGCGAGCCGCCTCTGGAGCGACACGATCCGCGCCCCGACGTCGACCCGGGCCTGGAGTTCGGCGGGGTTGAAAGGCTTGACGATGTAATCGTCGGCGCCGGCGGCGAGCCCCTCGAGGAGGTCCTGGGTGCCGTCGCGCGACGTCAGCAGGATCAGGTACGTCGAGAGCCCGGGGATGGCGCGCGCCTCCCGGCAGACGTCGATGCCGTTGAGGCCGGGCATCATCCAGTCCAGGACGGCGATCTCGGGACGCTTGGGCTCGCGGAGGATCCGGAGCGCCTCGTCGCCGGCGGAGCAGGCGACGATCTCGTTGCCCTCCTTCGTGAGGACGGTCTTCAGGAGGTGCAGCGAGAATCGCTCGTCGTCCGCGATCAGTATCCTCATGTCGACGCCTCGATTCGTTGGAACGCGCGTCCGGCGTCCCCAAGTCTAGCGCAAAAATGAACCGGCGCGCAGGCCCGGGCCGGACGCCCCGGGGCTTCGTCAGCGCCGCTTCAGGAGCCGGCGCACGCGGACGTGGAGCTCGCCCGGGGAAAAGGGCTTGGCGACGTAGTCGTCGGCCCCGAGCTGGAATCCGCGCAGGACGTGCTCCTCGCTCCCCATCGCGGTGAGCATGACGACCGGCACGCGCGCGTACGCCGAGATGCTGCGGAGCTTCGCGAGCAGGTCGAACCCGTTCATCCCCGGCATCTGCACGTCGAGGATCGCCAGGGCGTAGGGCGTCTTCGTCGCCCCGGCGAGGGCCGACTCGCCGTCCGGGAAGTGATCGACCTCGATCCCCTCGCGCTCCAGCCAGTGCTGGACGACGGACGCGATCTGGGGATCGTCGTCGGCGATCATGACCTTGGACTTGGGCGGGGCGTAGCTCTCGCGGGCGCCGACGATCCGGTTGCGGCCCTCGGCCTTCGCGAGGTAGAGGAACCGGTCGGCCTGCGCCACGGCTTCATCCAGCGTCGCGGTCTCGCCGACGTCGACGATTCCGGCGGAAAAAGTCACTTGGAAGGTCCGCCCGTCGGGCGTCGTGAAAGGCGCGCGCCGGAACGCCTCCAGGATTTTCTCGAGCGCCACGACCGCGCCCGCCTTGGCCGTGTGGGGCAGGAGGACGACGAACTCCTCGCCGCCCCAGCGTGCCGCGAGGTCGGACGCGCGGAGCGTTCCCTTGAGCATCCCCGCGAGGCGGCGCAGCACCTCGTCTCCCGCGGCGTGGCCGTACGTGTCGTTCACGGACTTGAATCCGTCCAGGTCCAGGAAGGCCAGGGCCAGCGGCTGGCGGTGTCGGATCGAGAGCGCCCGGAGGCGGTCGAACCATTCCTTGAACAGGGCCCGGTTCGACAGGCCGGTGAGCGCGTCGTGGTACGCCTCACGCGGGGCCGGGGCTTCGGGCTTGAGCCGCGCCTCGACCAGGGCCGCGACGGCCGCGGGATCGGCGGGCTTTTCGACGAACCCGTCCACGCCGAGCGCGGCGCACTCCGTGCGGATGATCTCCCGGGCGAGCGCCGTCATCACGATGATCGGGATCGCGGTCGTCCGGGGCTCGTCCCGGATCCGGGTGATGAGGTTTCGGCCGTCCAGGTCGGGCAGGACGAGGTCGAGCAGGACCAGGTCCGGGGATTGCTCCGCGAGAATGCGCTGGGCCGCGATGGCGGTTCCCGCAATGACGATCCGCCGTCCGGTCCGGGCCAGCTTTTGCTCGAGGTGTGCGGCGGCCGCCGCGTCGCCGTCGATGATGAGCACGAGTCCGGGGTCCCGCGTTCCGGCGCCCGCGACCTTCCGCAGCACCTCCAGGAGGGCGGCCGAGCGGGTCCGGATTTCCGGGTCGGGGGCGTACTCGAGGGCGCGCGCCGCCTCGGTGATTTCGGGGAAGCCGAACGTTCCCCCCGAGCCGGCGAGGGTATGGGCAATCCGGCGGAGGGACTCGACCGCCTCCGGAGCCGGCCCGTCCGGCGCGTCGACGAGCGCCTCGAGCGCCTTGATCCGGGGGGCGAGGCCTTCCCGGTACTTCCTCTTGAGTTCTTCCATGGGGGAGGTCCGCGACGGGCCATTCTACCCCAAGGTTCCCCGCGCGGAGGCGAAGTCTCGCCGGAGCGTCAGCAGGTGTGCAGGGTGTTCGGCGAGGGCTCGGGGTGTTCCTGGATGATCTTCGCGAACGTTTCCACGATGTCGCGGTCCCACCATCCGCGGCCCACCTCCTCGCGCATGATCGACAGGCACCGCTCGCGCGGGATGGCTTCCTTGTAGGGGCGCTTGGTGTTGAGGGCGTCGTAGACGTCGACGACGCTGATGATCCGGACGAGGACGGGAATCTCCGCGCCCCGCCAGCCGTCGGGGTAGCCCGAGCCGTCGAGCTTCTCGTGGTGGTGGCGGACGAGCGGGAGGACCTTGTCCATGGTCTTCATGGGCCGGACGAGGTCGGACCCCACGACGGGGTGTGACTTCATCGTCGCGAACTCCTCGACCGTGAGCTTCCCCGGCTTGTGGAGGATGCCGTCGGGGACGGCGATCTTCCCCAGGTCGTGGAAAATTCCGGCGAGCCGGAGGGTGCCGATGTCGGTGTCGTTGATCCCGAGGGATTTCCCCACGCGGGAGGCGTACTCGCCGATCCGCTTGCCGTGGTCGTGCGTGTAGGCGTCGCGCCGCTCGACGACGAGGGCGATGCCCTCGAAGACGCGCGAGGAGTGCTCGAGCTCGTCGGTGTACTGCTTGAGCTTGGCGAGGGAGCCCACCCGGGTGGTCAGCTCCGTGATGTTGACCGGCTTGGCCAGGTAGTCGTCGGCGCCCAGCTCGACCGCCTTGACCTTGTCCGGGATCTGGTCGAGGGAGGTGACGATCACGACGGGGACGAGCCGGGTGTTCGGGTCGTGCTTGATCGTCCGGCAGACGGTGTAACCGTCCATCTTGGGCATCTGGATGTCGAGGAGGACCATGTCGGGGGATTCGCGGCCGATGACCGCGAGGGCTTCCTCGCCGTCGCCGGCCTCCAGGATCTCGTAGCCGAGGGGCTCGAGGATCCGGCGCATGAACCGACGGTTGGGGGCCTCGTCGTCGACGACCAGGATGCGGACCGTTCGCATCAGGGTGTCCTCGGGGAGCCCAGACTCATGAAGGCTTTCCCGGGGGCGCGTCGAGGATCAGCCTGATTTTCCGCACGAGCGCGTCGGCCGAGAAAGGCTTCTGGATGAAGTCCCTGTCCTCCGCTTCCAGTATACCCGCATCGGCCATCGCGCGTCCTGTATACCCGGACATGTAGAGCACTTTCGTCTTCGGCAGGAGACCCCCCAGCCTCCGCGCGAGCTCCCTTCCGCTCATGTAGGGCATGACGGAGTCGGTGAGCATGAGGTCGATCTGCCCCTCGAATTTCTGGGCGAGGGTGATGGCCTCGGCCCCCTCGCGCGCCTGGAGCACGCGGAAGCCGCGGTGGATCAGCGTCTGGCTGATCAGGTCGAGGAGGCAGTTCTCGTCCTCCACGACGAGGATCGTCTCCCCTTCGCCGCCCTCGACGGCCGGCTCGTGCTCGGAGGGGGGCTCCGTCGCGGGCAGATTCACCTGGGGGAAGTAGATCTTGAAGCAGGCGCCGCGGCCGGGCTCGCTGTACGCCCAGATGTGCCCGCCGGCCTGCTTGACGATGCCGTAGACGATCGACAGCCCGAGCCCCGTGCCCTTCCCCTTTTCCTTGGTGGTGAAGAAAGGCTCGAAGAGGTGGGACTTCGTCTCGCCGTCCATCCCGATCCCCGTGTCGCTCACCGCGAGGAGGACGTACGGTCCCGGGCGGACGCCCGCGTGGAGCCGGGCGAAGGTGTCGTCGAGGTCCATGTTCATCGTCTCGATCGTGAGGAGCCCGCCCGTGGGCATGGCGTCCCGGGCGTTCACGGCGAGGTTGACGATGACCTGTTCGACCTGGCTCCGGTCGGCGCGGACGGTGGCGAGCGTGGCGTTCGCCGCGATGTTGAGGTCGATGTCCTCGCCGATGAGGCGGCGGAGCATGAACTCCATATTCGCGGCGATGGCGTTCAGGTCGAGCAGACCGGGCTGCCACTCCTGCTTTCGGCTGAAGGAGAGGAGCTGCCGGGTGAGCGAGGTCGCGCGGTAGCCGGCCGTGTTGATCTCCTCGACGTGCTCGCGGAGCGGATCGCCGGGCTTCAGGCGCTCCATGAGCAGGTCCGAGTAGCCCGTGATGATGGTAAGGACGTTGTTGAAGTCGTGGGTGACGCCGCTGGCGAGCCGCCCGATCGCCTCCATCTTCTGGGACTGGCGGAGCTCCTCCTCGAACCGCTTCTGCTCGGTGATATCGACGAGGAAGCCCCGGACCTCGAGGGGCCGGCCCTGGGAGTCGCGGGTGAGGGAGCGCGTGTCCCGGACCCAGACGACGCGGCCGGCCTTGGTCGTCAGCCGGTATTCGCTCGTGCCCGCGCAGCGGTCGTCGAGCGCGCGCTTCCAGTCGGCGAGGACGCGCTCCTGGTCGTCGGGGTGGATCCGGTGGGACCACACGTCGTCGTCCCCGGTCCACTCGCCGGGGGAATATCCGACGAGCGTTTCGATGTAGGGGCTGATGTAGGTCGTGGCGAACGAGGCGTCGGGCCGGGCGGCGTAGAGGACGGCGGGGATTCCTTCGACCAGCTGGCGGTAGCGCTCCTCGACCTGGCGGAAGGCTTCTTCGCGGCGCTCGAGGGTCTGGACCATTTCATCGAAGGCGCGTTCGAAGGGATCGTCGGGAGCGTCTCCGAGATTGCCTCGGGAGAGATGGCCCATGACTGCGTCCTCCGCTCGTCCAACCCGACGCGCCCCGGTTCGGTCTGTATCCTCCGAGCCGGCCGGTGCGTCGGCCATCCATCACCTGCGATACGGGAAGCCGCCACCTCTCTCTCGGTGCCGGTAAGAATACGTCCCCCTGTCTCCAAAAGCAACTGGATTCGTCCCAAATTGGGACAGATTGTTCTTGTGGCGCTCCTCGCCGTGAATTCCTGGGACACCCATTGGGGGTGGATCGCGGTTTCAAAAAAAATTCGCCGGAAGGGCCCTGGGGTCCAGGTGCGCGGCCCTTCCGGCGGTGTAGGGGTCTTGAGAGGAACTAGTACGTCTTCGGCCCGGGGGGCACGATGTCAGCGAAGAGGACATCGGTGGCGTAGATTTTCCCGAGCACGAGCCCGACGACCTTCGCCTTGAACGTCACGGTGTCGCCCGGCCGCAGCCCCCAGGAGGCCATGTCGACGGGGCAGGAGTAGTGATACACGGGGGGCGGCAGGAGCACGGTTTCCAGATTCAGCGCCTTGAGGATCCCGTTGTGGTAAACCTCGAGGACGATCTGGTAGGCCACCGTGCCGCCGGTGACCGTCGCTTCGTAGAGGAAACTCTGGGTGTCGCACGAAACTTGGCAATGCGTCCCGCTCTCGCCATAGCGGTTGTGAATGTCCATTCCCTGGGCGAAGGACACATCCGCCAAGCCGAAGACCAGCGCGGCGACGAGCAGGGATTGCTTCACGTTACGTTCTCCTCAGTCAGTTTCTTTGACAGATAAGCGCAGGGCGTCTGCCAATCGACCCGGGAGGGGGGCGTGGACAAGATGCCGAAGAGCAGAGAGTTAGAGAGGTGATTGAAAAATCAACAGAAGCCGACCGGGGCTACGCTGTCCCCGCGAGACAGAAAACCGTCCTCAGTCCGGACACTGCACCCCTATACCGCCGGCCACGCACCGCACGTACTATGGGACCACGTCTCCATACAGGTAGTCCATGTCGAGAACATTGCCCTGCAAAAGGTCGATCACCTTGGCTTGAAATGTCACAAGATCTCCAGGTTTCAGGCCCCAAGGAGCTAGCTGGACGAGGCAGGAGTAGTGATAGATGGGCGGGGCGGGAGAGACGACTTCCTCGGCCGACATTTTCAGCACCCCATTGACGAAAACTCTGAGTTCGATCCTGTAAGGAGCGGTACCTCCGGTGATGGTCGCTTCGTAATTGAAAGCTGGAGTACACGTCGGCAATTGAAAGTGCGTGCCGCTGGGTCCGAAGCGGTTCTGAATGTCCATCCCCTGGGCCAGGGCCGAATCCGAGACCACGATGAAGAGAGCGCCGACGAGAAGTGCTTTGTGCAAGGTGTCTTCCTCCTTGGAGCTTCGCCCCAATGGAGAGAGCAGGACCCCTGCCATGACCATCTTGATACCCCGTCGGCAATCTCCCGAAGTGCAGGAGGTTGGGAGGCTGATGCTAAGGATACCCCAAGATCGGGCGGGTGGGACTGTCCCAGTGAGACAGGAACCTGTCCTACGGGAGGACAGAACCGGTGATGGAGCGCCGGAGGTTGTACTTGTCCATCAGCCGGTAGAGCTGCGAGCGGACAATCCCCAGCTTGCGCGCCGCGGCGCTGATCGAGGGCTCGGTCCGGATCGCGTGCAGGATCGCCTCGCGCTCCGTCTGCTCGACGCTCGAGTGGAGGGGACCGGGCCCCGCAACCGGCTCTTGGAGCTGGCGCTGAACGTCCTGGACCGTGATCCGGCCCTCGCATAGCGTCGAGAGGGATTCGATCACGTGCTTCAGCTCCCGGACGTTGCCGGGCCAATCGTGGTTCATCAGCGCCCGCATGGCGTCGGTATCGATCTTCACCCGGCCCCGCTTCGCCCCCGACAGCTGGAGGAACGCGTCCACCAGGAGCGGGATGTCCTCCTTGCGTTCGCGGAGGGGCGGCAGGGTCGCCTGGAGGACCTTCAGCCGGTACAGGAGATCCGAACGGAAGGTGCCCGCCTTGGCCATGCCGTTGAGGTCCCGGTTCGAGGCGGCGATGATCCGCACGTCGACGCGCTCCGGGGCGGTGGCGCCCACGCGGCGGACTTCGTGCGACTCCAGCGCCCTCAGGAGCTTCACCTGCAGGTCGGCGCTCATCTCGCCGATTTCGTCGAGGAAGAGGCTGCCCTTGTGGGCGGCCTGGAAGAGACCCTGCCGGTCGCGGTCGGCCCCGGTGAAGGCGCCCTTCACGTTGCCGAAAAGTTCCGCCTCCAGCATCGTCCCCGTGATCGCCGCGCAGTTGAAGGCGAGGAAGGTCTTTTCCGCGCGGGGACCGCCCTGGTGGATCCCCCGGGCGGCGAGCTCCTTGCCGGTGCCGGTCTCGCCCAGGATGAGGACCGGCGCTTCCGTCGCGGCGGCCTTCTCCAGCACGCGCAGGCAGGCGGTGAGTTCCGCCGACTCGCCGATCATGGCTTCGAACGCGGGATGGCGCGAACGGTCGGCGTTGCGCGCCGGGGCCTTGCGCCGCACCGCCCCCTCGAGCTTGATCTGCTCCGAAAGCGTGTCGCGCTGGCGCTTCAACTCCCGCACCTCGTCCTCGAGGAGCGCCCGGTACATGGCGAGGGCCGCCTTCTCCCGGAACATCTCGACCCGCTCGAGGTTGACCGTTTCGAAGACGCCGCTCCGGTGGCGGTTGTCGAGGTAGACGACGCCCACGCGCCGGTTCGCGGTCTGCAGGGGCAGGCAGAGGATCGACCGGATCCCCAGTTCGCGGACGCTCACGGCGCCGGCGAGGCGGGGATCCTCGGACGCGTTCAGGCAGTGGAAGAGTTCACCGGTCCGGTGGACCTTCTCCACGACGGTGCGGCTGAACCGGAGATCGGCGGATTGGGGGTCGCGCTTATCCATGTTGCGTCGGGCGCGGACGGCCAGCTTGCCGTCCTGGACGAGCACGAGGTACCCGCGCTCGGCGCCCGTGATGTCGATCAGGGCGTCCATGACCATGCGCAGGATGGGGTCGAGATCGGCCGAGGCGTTGAGACGGCGCTCGATCTCGAGGAGGCGCCGGAACCATTCCTCTTCGCGCGAGAAGGAGCGGCGGAGGTCCGCCTTCTCCCGGAGTTCCGCGTCCCTGCGCTGGAGGTCCTCCCCCATCGAGGGATCTTCGAACCAGTCCGACCGTCGGTCGCTGAACACGCGTCGAGCCTCCTGATACCAGCGCTCTGCGCCTTCGGCGTTGCCCGAGCGGGCGGAGAGGTCCCCCAGCATCTCGGCCGCTTCCTCCGCGAACCGGAGCCGGTCGCGGGAGAGGGCCTTATGGTACACCTCGGCGGCGTAGCTCGCCCCGGTTTCGACCGACTGGGCCGCGCGCGCCGCCGCCAGGCCCGCGCAGAGGCGGAAATCGATCCCCACATCCCGACCGAACGATTTGATCGCCCGCTCGATCGTCGCGAGGGCGCGGTCCCCGGGTCCGTCGCTCAGGCGGCCGATCCCTTCGACGAGGTCGAGGACGCCCGCGGCGAACCGGTTTTTCCACGGGGCGCATTCGCGCCGGGCGCGTTCGAGCAGGGCGGGATCGACGGCCATTCGATGATGGTAGAGCGCCTCGGCGAGACCCAGGAGCGTCGGCAGGGCATCGATCGGCCAATGCGCTTCCAGCAAGCGTTGCGCGGTAGATTTCAAGATCGACTCCGAAGCGCGCCATGCGCCCGAGAGCCAGAGGGCCATTCCGCGGTGCCGGTCGTGCGCGATCGGAGTCGCCCAATCGCCCTGACCCTCCGAGCGGGATTCCGCCATCCGGAGGAACCGCTCGGCATCATGAGGCCGGCTCTTCTGGGCGGAGGTCACCGCCAGGACTTGGTAGCCCCGGGCCTCCACGTAGCGCTCGTGCGTGCGGTCCGAGAATTCGATCGCGAGCTGGGCCGACTTTTCCGCTTCCGCGACAGTCCCGTGGAGGATGGCGATCTGCGCCAGGTTCTGGGCGTAGTTGGAAACCATCATCCACTGCCCCGATTCGATGGCGCACTCCAGGACGCGCCGCTTCAGGAGCAGGGACTGCGCGTGCGCGCCCGTAACTTCCAGGATCGTTGCGAGGAGCGATTCAGCCTGCACCGCGTGCACCCGCCACCCCTGCCGCCGGGCGATCAGCGCCGCTTCTTTGAGGAGAGCTCGCGCCTCGTCGGGCTTTCCGAGGAGCTGGTAGTACGCGCGGCTCAGGTAGCGGAGGACGCGGAATTGCTCCTGGTGGTTGCCGCTCCGGCGCGCGAGCTGGAGCGCCTTCTCCAGGCGCGTGACCGCTTCCCCGCCTTCGCCGGAGTTGAGGGCGTGCGATCCTTCCGCGAAAGCGAGGCCGAGCTCTTCAGCCGCGCCGGTCTCCCGGGCGAGCTCGATCCGCTCCCTCTCTTCGACGGGCCGGCGGAGGACGCTGAGCATCCACGCGCACGCGAGCTGGATCTTCGCCCGTTCCGCCGGGACCACCGCGGGATCCTTGAGCGTCGCGTCGTACTCGGCGAGGGCCGGTCCGTATTCGCCGCGCTCCATGAGCGCCTCGGCGAGGGCCGTGCGCGCGGGCGCCGAGCCGTCGGCGGCCACGCGCTCCCGCGCCGCCGCGACCATCCGCTCGAAGTGGCCCGCGTTCTTCCACGCCGTCCGCGCCGATTCCCACGCCTTGAGCCGCTGGGCGCCGCCGCGCTTCGCCACGCGCTCGAAGACTTCGCCCGCCCCGAGGTAGGCCTGGCGCCGGAGCAGGACATCGCCGAGCTCCAGCCCCCACTTCTCGGCCGCTGCGACGTCGGGCGAGTGGAGGTAGTGGTGCGCGATGATCTCCTGCTTCTCGAAGGAAATCTGGCCGCCGCAATTCTCGAGGCCGCGGGCGATCTTCAGGTGGACCTCGGCCTGGCGCGCCTCGGGGATCGATTCCTCGATCGACCGGCGCAGGAAGGCCGACGTCATCCGCCAGCCCGAGGGGGCGGCGTCCACCCATCCGAGGTCGAGCAGCTGCTCGAGCGACTCCGCGGTTTTCGCGATGCCGGTGATCGCTCTCAGCTCGCGGAGCGGCAGGGGCCGGATCAGCAGCGCGAGCACCTCGAGGAATTCGCGCGTGACGGCGTCGAGCTCCGCCACCCGGGCCGAAACGTCCGCCCTCCGGTCGGCGGGCAGCGCCAGCCGCGCCCCGGGGCGCAGGCGCAACGCGCCCTCGGTGACCACCGTCCGGGTCCGCGAGGCGTCGAGGAGTTCGCGCGCGAGACCCGCGTGGCCCCGCGAAGCGGCCGCCAGTTCGTCGATGAGCCCGGCCGAGGGCGTCGCCCCGCCGGCCCACGCGCCCGCCAGGTGCGAAAGGTGGGAGCGATCGAGCGGTTTCAGTTCGAGCTCGAGCGCCCGCTCCTTCGGGAAGGGCGGCGTACGCCCGACCCCGACGAGGGCGATCCTCGCGGAATTCCGGAGCGCGAGAACCGTCGCCAGGTGCTCGACGAGGGAACGGCTGTCCCGGTCGCCGCGGTCGAGGTCGTCGAATATGAGCACGATCGGGACCTGCTCCGAGGCCGCCACGAGCGCGCGCGTCACGGCGAGCCGGAGTTCGGAAGTGTCGATGAACCGGCGCTCCAGGATCTCGCGGGGGAAGCCGGCGGGCCCGAGCATCTCGAGCGCCGCCCGCGCCTGCTCGAAGGGAACGCGGCCGCCGTCGGCGGCCGAACCGACCCCCACGAGGAATCCGCGCGTCTGGGCCTCGATGCGCGCCAGGTCGAGGAGCGCCGAACGGCCCGAACCCGATTCGCCGTGGATCGAGACGACCCGTGCACCCGCCTTGGCGGAGAGCGTCGCTTCCAGCACGGCGCCGATTTCTTTCAACTCGCGGTCGCGGCCGAAAAGCCGCAGGTCCCGTCCGGCGAATTCGACGACCGCCGGGTCGATGAGCCGGCCCGCCGCGAGCACCGCGTCGGGTTCCTCGATCCTCCGGCCCGGCTTCGACGTGACCAGCCGCTCCACGAGCCCGCGAACCGGCGAATTCTCCTCGGGAATCAGCTTCAGGAGATGGCGCCCGAAAGTGCGCAGATCCTCACCCACGGAGGCGTCGGGCGAAGCGAGCCCGAGGTCGATGAGCTTGACGGAGACCGAGGTCCCGTTGCCCACGACGAGGATGTTCCCGGGATGGAGATCTCCGTGCGCCAGCCCGTTGCGCCGGAGGTGATCGAGCGCCCCGGCGACCTGGACCACGATCTGCAGGACGATCCCCGGGGCGCGGTTGGTTTCATGCCCGAGGAACCGGGCGAGGTCTTCGCCCTCGACGAATTCGGTGGTGTAGAAACAGCTCGGTCCCGCGATCCCGAAATCGAGCGCCCTCGGGAAACCCGGGTGGGCGATCCGGGAGAGCGCCGTGAATTCCCGCTTGAGCCTGAGGCGGACGTCGGCCGAGGCGTTGTTCTCGATAACTTTGACGGCGACTTCGAGATTGCGGCGGGAGTCGTCGCGGGCGAGGAATGTCCTCGCCGTCGCGCCCTGGCCCAGGGTGCGGACGATGTGATAGCGGTCCGGGAGCATCACCGGATGCTGCACGGAAATCGCCTTAACTAAACCATGACGTACCCCGACCGCCCGTTACTCGATGACACGGACAGACCCTCCCCGGTCGGGTTCGTGGAGGCAAGTATATACCATGAGGGGGTGGAATCAAGCGAATAATGACCCTTTTTGGGACAGGGGGGTCCCTTGGAGGCTTAGGGAGGGGGCGAGTTCAATGATGAACCCGAACGTCAATTGGAGATGAACCCAAGGATGTCCAGGAAGTCCTCGTCGCCGGCGTACGCCGCGAACTTCTGGCGGGAGGCGCTGATGTCCTCTTTCCACATCGCCAGCGTGCGGTCCTTGTCGATGACTACGCACCGCCGGAGGTAGTCCATCGCCTCCTCCCGGCGACCGCGGACGGCCGCCAGCCCGGCCAGGTTGAAAAGGCTGGAGAGGTTGCGGGGATTGATCCCCACGGCGCGCTTCCAGGCGTCCTCGGCCTGGTCGTAATCCCCCTGGCATACGGCGAAGGAGAGCCCAAGCGTCCCGAGAACCTGGTCGTCCTCGGGAAGCTCCTGGGATATGGCCAGGATGGCCTCGTGCGCCTGCTCCTTGCGCTCCAATCCCATGTAGGCCTCCCAGAGGCCTAGATATATGTGCTTGGAGGACAAGCCTTTGGCGATGGCGCGCCCGAAGGCCGTCACGGCCTGCTCGGGATCACCCACCTCGAGGAAGTAGTAGCCGAGGTACTCGTGGGCCGCCCCGAGATCCTCGTCGAGGTCGAGCGCCTTCGTGTACTCCTGGAAAGCCTCCTGGAACTCGCCCTTGCTCTGGTGGAGACGCCCGAGGCTGACGTGGGCGTCCGCGTTTTCCTGGTATCCGAGGGAGCGCTCGAAATTGACTCCCGCGCGCTCCATGTCCCCTTTTTCGGCTTCGGCGATGCCCCGGAGGTTCAGCGCCGCCGCGATCGCGCTCTTCACGTCGCGGTCGTCGGGATACTTCTCCGTGAGGTGCATCAGCCGGGCCAGCGCCTCCCGGTGCTGTCCCTTGGAGAGATACTCCCTCGACTCTTTCAGACCTTTCCTGAGGTCTTCCATCGGTCCCCTGACCTGTCCGGCCGGGCCCGGCCGACGTCCATCCATCCCGGGATTAGACGCGCCCCGGCGGCCTCTATTACTACCTTTCGGTCGAGCACCCTCATTAACTTGTTCACATTCCCTATTATTTCCCGGATCCGAGCCATCCTTCGACAATTGCCCTCTGGAGATCACTCGGTTCCGTCGCGGCGCCGATCACGTACGTCCCCGTCTCCCGGTCCACGATCGGCAGCTCCGCCTCCACCCGTTCCTCCTCGCCCTTGTCGCCGGAGGATCTCGTGAAGGTCACTTTCACCCGATCGCCCACCTTCAAGCCCTCCAGCGCCTTCGCGAGTTCCGACCGGTTGGCCGTTTCGCTCTCACCTACTTTTACGATGCGGTCGTCCTTTCGGAGACCCGATTTTGCCCCCTCGCTCTCCTCGGGAGGATCGGCCGAGATCCGCAGCCCGGTCATGGGAATGCCCAGCGTCTTCACCCTCTGCGGCTGGAACCGGACCCCGGCGTCCTCGAGGATCGCGGCATAGGGAAGCTCCTCGGTCCCCGCGACGTACTTCGCGAAGAACTCCGTGAAGTCTGATCCGGAAACGGCGTTCGCCGCCTTCTGGAGGCCGTCCTCCTCGAATCCGACGCCGATCTCTCCTTTCCCCGCCTTGCTCGGCTCCACGACCAGCGTCCGGTAGAGGTGCCGCATCAGGTCGTCGAGCGACTTCTTGTTGGACGTGAGCTTGCGGATCCGGAGATCCAGGAGCAGGCCGAGCAATTCGCCCTTGTTGTAATAGTCCACGGCCCCCGTGCGGCTTCCGCGCCGGCGGTCCCACACGGTCCTCGAGGCCTCCTCGACCGTCTGCGTCTTGCGGACCGGATTCTGCTGGAGCTGCCGGACCTCCTCGGCCAGGTGCTGGAAATACTGGTCGCGGGTCCAGACCCCGGCGCGGAGCAGGCTCAGGTCGCCGTAGTAGCTCGTCACGCCCTCCGAAAACCACAGCGCCTTCGACCGGACCGGCTGCGTGTAGTCGAAGGGGCCCAGCTCCTTCGGTCGGATCCGCTTGACGTTCCAGAGATGGAAGAACTCGTGCGAGATCATGCTGGCCGCGTTCAGCGGATCGGCCTTCACGAGCGGGTAAGGATAGTCGATGTCGGTGGAGTTGAGGTGCTCGAGGCCCTGGCCCGACATCCCGTCCGGAAGGTGGAGGATGAAGACGTAGCGGTCGAACGGCGCGGGGCCGAGCAGCTTCATCTGCTCCGCCACGATTTTCCGGCAGACTTCCGTGAGCTTGGGGCCGTCGATCGCCCCGGCGGCGTGGACCACGATTTCGTACGTCACGTTGTCGTGCGTGAAGGTGTGCAAGTCGAATTTTCCCAGCTCGGTGGGGCAGTCGACGAACGTGTCGTAGTCCCGGGCGCCGTACGTGGCGTCCCCCAGCTTCTTGAGTCCCGTGCCGACCTTCCAGTCGCCGGGCATCTTGAACGTGACCTTGTGGGGGCCGTTCATCCGGCCCTTGATGTAGAGGTACGCGGCCGGCCCGTCGAGGTCGTAGTGGTTCGCGTTGAGATTTCCCTGGAGCACCTGCACGGCCTGGGGTCGAAGGGTGTATTTGACCGTGAACTTGAGCGCGCGTCCGGTCTTCAGCGTCCATTGGGAATCGTTGTCGGTGGCGGCGACCTCCGCCTTCTTTCCGTCGATCTCGGCCTCGAGGTCCCGGACCGCCCGGCTGAAGGGGATGACCCGGTACCGCCCCGGGGCCCAGACCGGAATCCCCAGCGTCAGCTCGTCGTCCCGGTTGTTTTCGACCGCCATCTCGACCTTGACGTTGCCGCTCTCGGGTTCGGTGACGTCGAGCGTGAAACTCACCGCGACCGGCGGCGTCGCGGTGTCCTGGGCGAGCAGGGAAAGGACGAACAGGAGAACGGCCGGGAATCTCATGCGACCTCCTCGGAATCCCTAACTTTATACATGGCGGTGGGAGCGCGCGTAAGAGACTTCCGGAATCCGGAACCTACGCCGCCCGGAAGTAATCGCCGAGCGCTTCTTCGCGCGAGGCGAGCGCCTTCTCGGCGACCTTGAGGCCGACCGCGTAGATCACCCCGCCGTACAGGAGCCCCGCGAAAGCCGCCGCCAGGGCCCACGGCGATTTTCCGAGCTCGAGGAGGAAGGAGGCGATGAAGACCGGCGCGAGGAGGAGGAGCGTCAGCAGGTAGAGCCCGGAGCGGGCGAGCCCGACGAGGCACCCGCTCTCGTCCCGCCGCGGGATGCGCTGGCCCGGGCTGAGGAACGGAAGCGGGAAGTAGACCGAGTTCACGTTCCCGAGGGCCGTCACCACGATGAGCGCCGAGAAATGGAGGAGCAGGATCGAGGGAAGGCGCGCGGTCTCGTTCATCAGGATCGCCGGCACCGAGATCGCGATGGCGTTGAAGGGGCCGAAGATCGCCAGGTAGGCCAGGTTCTTCCCGAGGAACAGGAGGCGCCGCGGGGCGGGATAGGCGAGCAGCGTCCGCACCGCGACCCCCTCGAGCCCGAAGAGATTCGTGAGAAAGAACATCTCGATGAAGATGAGGAAAATGCCGGCGAAGTGGCCGACGTTGGCCGCGGAGAGGGCGCTCGTTTCGCCGCCCCGGTTGCGGAGGAAGAACGGCGCCGCGATCGGGAAGAGGACGTAGAAGACGCTCGTCAGGACCCGGTGGCGGACGGCCGGGTCCCGGAAGAAAACCGCCATCTCCTTGCGGGCCACTGCGGCGGCGATCGTCCCTCCCACCGCCGCGATCGCCCGGGAGAGGCCGCGCAGGAACGGGAGCCTTCCCTTGGCGGAGATTTTCCGTCGCCGGTAATGGAAGATCGGCTCCGAAAAAGCGAGCCGCTCCTCCGCCCATCCCCCGGCCCGATAGACGACCCAGGTCAGAATCGCGAAGGCCCCGAGGCCCACGCCGGACCGCGTGCCGTCGAGCGCGTACCCCCACGAGAGCCACACCGGGGGAAACCAGGCGAGCCACGTGGAGGGTCCCCCCGCCTTCGCGAAATCCGCGACGGCGCGGACCGCGTCCTTCGCGAGGTCGTTTCGAAGCAGCTGCAGCGAGACGTAGATGCCGCCGGCGAAGAGCGCCGAGAGCAGCACCGCGGCGTCGCGCCACCGCCGGCTCGTGAGCACGGCGAGGAACGTCAGCCGGATCAGCCGCGACACCAGCTGGAGGTGGACGATGAGGAACAGGAAGATGGCGGCCCGCGCGACCTGCTCGGCCGGCGTGCCCGGGATCCCCACCGCGAATCCGGCGAGCAGCGCGCCCCCGATGATCGGCATCGGGCCGATGAACGAGGCGAGCGTGCTGCCCAGGAAGATCGTCCGCGGCGCGAGCGGATAGGGCGCCAGCCGGGCCGGATCGTAGAGGTCGTTCAGGGTTCCCGAATAGAGCCAGAGGAAGTAGAGGACGGCGAACGCCAGGTGCAGGAGCTCCCACACGGCCGGAACGCCGACGCGCGTGAAGGCCGCGTTGAGGGCGAAGGCGCTCCCCATGAAGAGAAAGAACGCGAAGCCAATCGAGACGACCGTGGTCAGGACCGCCGTGATCCATCGCCGGCTGCGCCAGAGATACTTCCAGCGGAGCCAGGCCAGGAGCCGGATGTGGCGGATCATGGCCCGGCGGCGGGAGGCTTGCCGATCCAGTCGAGGTCGCCGCCCGGGCGCAGGCCTCCACCCACCATGCTGACGAAAACGTCTTCGAGCCCGGCCCCGGACCCCAGCCCCGCCTGCGTCCCCAGCTCCGCCACGGTGCCCATGCCCCGGAGCCGGCCCTCGTGGATGATTGCGATCCGCGTGCAGAGCTTCTCCACGACCTCGAGCACGTGCGACGTGTAGAAGATCGTCACGCCCTTGGCGGTGAGTCCTTGAAGCACCTTCTGGATCGCCTGCGTCGAGATCGCGTCGATCCCGTTGAAGGGCTCGTCGAGGAAAAGGACCCCGGGCCCGTGGATGAGGGCGCACGCGAGCGCGGCCTTCTTCCGCATGCCCATGGAGTAGTCGATGACGAGGCGGCCGCGGTCCTCGGCATTCAGATCGATCAACTCAAGCAGGCGCTCCGCCCTCCGCTCCGCCTCGTCCTCCGGAAGCCCGTGCATGAGGCCGCTGAAGACCACAAGTTCCCATCCCGTAAGCCGGTCGAAGGTCTCGACCGTCTCGGGGAGGATGCCGACCTGCGACTTGACGCCGAGGGGATCGGCGGCGACGTCCCGCCCGGCAATCAGGATGCGTCCCGAGGTGGGCTTCATCAGCCCGCACAACATCTTGATCGTCGTCGTCTTGCCGGCGCCGTTGGGACCGAGGAAGCCGAAGAACTCCCCGCGCCCGACGGTGAAGGAGATGTTGTCGACGGCGAGGGTTTCCTTGAACCGCTTGGTGAGCTCGACCGCGGCGATGCTGGGGGCTTCGTTCATTTCACGAGGGGCTCGAAGGCGTACCGGCGGAGGAATCCGTCCGCGCCGCCGACGTAGAGCGCGGCGCCGTCGCGGGAGAAGAGGACGCTCCGGGCGGGCGCGACGGCCGTCGCCAGAAGGAAGCTCGTCTCGTCCAGCCGCGCGAGGTGGACCCGTCCGCCGGCGACGACGGCCACGTGCGCGGGAGCGGCGGCCAGCGACGTCGGGACCTCCGGCAGGGGAATCACGCGGTCCACCCGTCCCGCGGCGGCGTCGATGACGAACAGCTTCTTCGCCGCGGTCGCGACTAGGAGCTTGGAGCCGTCGGGCGTGAACGCGAGCAGGGCGCCTTCCCCGGCGGGCTCCCCGAGATCGACGGGCCGCTTTTCGAAATCGTCCCGCGACCAGACATAGACCTGCGGATCGCCCTTCCGCTCGTCGACGACCGTCTTGGTTCCTTCGCGCCGCCAGGTCCGGTAGATCCCGCCTCCCGTCGCGAACCGCTTGCCCGAGGGGGCGACCGCGACCGAGGCGTGCGCCTGGGCGCGGTTCGAAATGGGATTCATGGCGGCCGCGCTCTTGTCGGTGTCGAGCAGATCGATGGAGTAGACGTCGGGGCCGTTCGCGCCCCCGGCGGTCCAGAGGATGCGGAGGACGATGGCGCCGTCGAACGGGGCCAGCCGCGTCGCCTTCACGGGGATCTTGAGGCCGGAGGTTTCGATCTCGAGACGGCGACGTCCGGATTCCGAAAGGACGAGGACCTCCTGCGCCTCGGGACCGCTCGATCCCGTCGGACCCTTGAGGCCCGCGATGCGAAGGCCGTCCTTCTCGATGAGCGCGGGAGAAAAGAGGGGCCCACCGCTTGTGGAGGCGGCGGTGAGTGATTTCAGATCGTCCGCCGCCCACGAGCCGAAGGTTCCGTAGCCGGCGCCGGTGCCGATGACGCGTCCGTCGGAAGCGATCGTCAGCTCATCGACGGGCCCGACCGCGGGGGATTTCGCTTTTTCCGCAAACAGGTCCGCCCACAACTCGCGCTCGAGATCCTTCAGCTCGGGAGCCGACGGATTGTCCGCGGCCGCCTCCCGCGCGAGCCGAGCCGCCGTAACGCGGTCCCCGCCCGCCAGCGCCGCCTTGGCCCCGGAGAGCGGGCCTTCGCGCTGCAGCTCCTCCACGAGGTCACGGGCTTCGCGCGCCTCTTTCCGCAGCGTCAGCGCCTTCCGCGCCGCGGTGAGCGCCGCCGCCCGTTTCCCGTCGCGCTTGAGCCGGCGCGATTCCGCGATCAGCTCCCAGAACTGGATCTCTTCCTTGAGCTGGGCGTGCCGGAGGCCCGAGGGCATCAGCAGCTCCGCCTCCGCGAGGTGGCGCCGGGCATCGTCGAACCGGCCCGCCTTCGCGCCCTCCTGTGCCGCCTCGCACTCGCGGTTGTACAGGACGCGGACCTCCCGCTCGGCGTTCCGCACGGCCCCTTCGGTCTCATGGTCCGTGCGCAGGGTGAGCGCCTTGCGGTAGTGGTCGAGCGCCTCCGGCCACTGGCGCGCGTCTTCGGCGTTCTTCCCTTGAGCCATTTCCGATTTCCACCGGCGGCCCAGGTCGATGGCCCGGCTGAACGCCTCGCGCTCCTTGGCGTCGACCTTGTCCAGGAGCGCGCCCGCCGCGTCCCAGTCGCAGCGATCGATCGCCTCCTGGATCTTGAGCGGCACGCCGCCGGCCTCCTCGACCTTGCGCTTCTTCGCTTCGAGCGCTTCACGAACCTTTACCGCCCCGGACCGGCGCATCGGGCCCGCGATCCGGACCGCCTGGTTGGCGTCGTTGAGCGCCATCCCGAGCCACGCGAGGCTGCCGTGATCGAGCGCGAGCTTTCCCGACGCGTACCTCAGGGAGAACGACTCCGGGTGGCGCTGGATTCCGGCCTGGATTTTCTGCCAGGCGCCGTCGAAATCGTTCGCGGTGGCGAGCGCTTCGGCGTCCCGCACGTAGCTTGCGACCGAGGATTCCTGCTCTTTCATCCGGCGCGCCCGCGCCTCGCCGTCCTCCGCCAGCGAGGACGCCGGCTTGAGTTTGTGCGCCTTTTCGTAGAGCGACTCGGCGTCGCCGTACCGCTCCTCCGCCATCGCGCCGTCCGCATCCCGCAAAGCCTTGGTGAATTCCGCGTCTTCCCCTTTCCGAAGGCGCACGCGCTCCAGGGCCTCCTTCGCTACGGGAGTCTCCTTCGATTTCAAGGCGCGTCCGTACGCGGCCTCGGCTTCGGGCCACTGGAAGAGCGACTCCGCCGCGCGCCCCTGGCGCATGGCCTCCTCGTAATCCTCCGGGGAAACGGCGCCGCCTCCGCCGCGGAAGAAGATGAAATAGGCGCCCGCGGCGCCTCCCGCGAGAAGCAGGAGGAGCACGACTCCGATCGCGAGGAGCGGCCCGGCGGAAGATCGCGCGGGCGCCGGGAGCGACGGGCCCGCCGCCACGGGTTCGGGCGTCTTAGCCGTCACCCCGGTTCTCGGGGCGGCGGAAGGAAGAATCGACGGGGAGGGGGTTCGCACGGTCGGATCGTTGGAAGCGACCGAGACGAGATTCTGGAGCGAGGCGATGGTCCGGTCGGTGGAATCTTCGTCGGCGAGGGATTGGCGGCACGCCTTGAGCGCCTCGCGAAGCACGCCGGCGCTCGCGTACCGCGCCTCGGGCCGCTTGGCGAGGCACGTGTCGACCAAGACCTCCGTCGGCCGGGACACCGCCGGATTCACTTTTCGAAGCGGTTGATGGGGCTCGTCGCTCGTCTTTTTCAGGACATGGAGGACGGTTGTCCCGGTGAAGGGCGCCGCTCCCGTCAGGAGCGTGTAGAGGGTCGCGCCCATCGCGAATACATCCGAGGGCGCGCCCGCCCCCTTGGCATTTTCCGCCTGCTCGGGCGCCATGAAGCCCGGCGTTCCCATGGCCACGTTGGTCCCCGTCAGTCCGATGGATCGCTCCTCGGACAGCAGCTTGGCGAGTCCGAGGTCCATGAGTTTCGCCTTGCGGAACTGGGGCTCGCCGTCGGGCGACAGGGGAATGATGATGTTCTCGGGCTTGATGTCGCGGTGGACGAAATTCTCCTCGTGGGCCGCGGCGAGGCCGTCGCTCACCGTGAGCAACAGGTCGAGCGCGTCCGGCTCCATCAGCGGACCCTTCCCGGCCTTCATGCGCTCGCGGATGAGTTTCCCCCCGGTCAGGCCCGAGACGAACTCCATGACCAGGTACCAGATCGCCGACCCCGCCTTGGGGTCCCCGTCGACGTTGACGTCGAAGATGCGCACGAGGCTCGGGTGGTTCAGCCGGGCGGCGACGTTCGCCTCGCGCATGAAGTACTCGATGGCGTTGGGATCCTGGTCCGCGAGGTGGAAGGGAAGGATCTTGACCGCGACCTCGACGCCCAGCCGCGGGTGTTTTCCGAGGTATACCGCCCCCATGCCCCCCTGGCCGAGCTTCTTGTAGAGGGGAATCCCCCCGAGCGTCGGGCGGCCGGTCTGATCGCGCGGCGCGATCGCGAGCAGTCCGTCCTTGGCGAGGTCTTTTTCGGGAGGGTCCGCCATGAGTCTCCTTTATACCCCACGAGGGGTGAAAAGGGGAGCGTGCCTCCGGGCCGCGGGCCCATCAGGTATACTTTGGCCGCAGGGGGGAAACGGCCCGCCTGCGGATCCCCGCCCGCCCCCGACACCGGAGGTTCTCCTTGCCTGATCCCGCGTCCACGCGCGGAGGCGACGACCGGCTTCTCGGCTCCCTGGCCGTCCGCGAAGGATTCGTGTCGGCCCAGCAGGTCGAGGAATGCGTCTCGCTCCAGAAGCAGGCTCCGTCGCCTCGCAAACTGGGCGAGATCCTCATCGACAAGGGGTACATCACCCCGAATCGGCTCGCGGCGATCCTCGACATCCAGACCCGGCAGGTCCGGATCGTGGCCGCCGATCCCTCCCGGGGCGGGCTCTTCGGCCAGATCGCGCTCGACCTCGGCTTCGTCGCGGCCGAGAACGTGAACCAGGCCCTCGAGGAGCAGGCGCTCCTCTCGCGCTCGGGCTCCCCGGCGATGCTCGGCCAGATCCTGCTCCGGAAAGGCTGGCTCCAGACGGGCCAGTTCCTCGAGATCCTCAAGGTCCAGCGGCGGTCGATCCTGCGTTGTCCCGGCTGCGATACGTTCTACCGCTTCGACGAGAAGGACCGCGGCGCCAAGTTCGCGTGCCGGCGGTGCGGGACCGTGGTGCCGATCCCGCAGGCGGAGCCCGAGGGGACGCCGGCCGGCCCGATGGCGGCGGTGACGGCCAGGCGCGCCGCGGAAATCGGCACGCAGTTCGGACGGTACGCCATCCTCGAGGAGCTGGGCCGGGGCGGGATGGGCATCGTCTACAAGGCGGCCCACCGGGACCTGAACACGGTCTTCGCGCTCAAGATCCTCCGCGAAACCGAGATGGCTTCCGCGGAGGTGCTCGATCGCTTCAAGCGCGAGGCCCAGGCCGAGGCGCGCCTCCGCCACCCGAACATCGTGGCGATCCACGACGCGGGCCAGGAAGCGGGGATGCACTACCTCGCGATGGACTACATCGAGGGCGATCCCCTCACGACCCATCTCGCCCGCGCCTTCAAGGTGCGCGACATGATGGCGCGCCTGGAGAAGGTCGTCCGCGCCGTCCACCACGCGCACGAGCAGGGCATCGTCCACCGGGACCTGAAGCCCGCGAACATCATGATCGATCTCAACGGCGAGCCGCACGTCATGGACTTCGGCCTCGCCAAGTTCCTCGACGACCCGAAGCGCGCCATGCTGACGCGCGACGGGAGCTTCCTCGGGACGCCCTACTACATGGCGCCGGAGCAGATCCGCGGGGAGACCCGGCTCGTCGGCCCGCGCAGCGACATCTACTCGCTCGGCGTGATCCTCTACGAGATCCTCTGCGGGCGCACGCCCCACGTCGCCCAGAACAGCGTGGAGATCTTCCACAAGATCCTGACCGAGGAGCCCGCGCCCCCGCGCGTCTTCAACGAGCGCGTCCACCCCGACCTGCAGACGATCTGCCTGAAGGCGATCGACAAGGACCCGGCGCTCCGCTACGCGACCGCGGGCGAGTTCGCGGACGACCTCCGCCGGTACCTCGACGGCGAGCCGATCCTCGCCCGGCCCCAGCCGTGGCCCATCCGCGCATTCCGCCGGATCCGCAAGAACAAGTCGACCGCCCTCGCCGCGGTCTCCCTGGCGCTCTTCGCGATATCCGGGAGCCTGGTCCTGTACCTCGTGTCGCGGGATTCGCGGGAGTTCGCGCGCCTCCGGGGCGAGGCCCAGCGGAGCTTCGACGAGCGCAAGTACGCGGAGGCGCTCCTTCACACCCAGGCCGCCCTCCGGTTGCGTCCCAACGACCCGGGGATGACCCAGTTCCGCCAGTGGGTCGCGCAGCGCATCGCCTCGCAGGAGGAGGAGTTCCTCCGCGGGCTCGCCCAGGACGAGAAGCGGCGCCAGGTCGCCCCCCAGGTCGGATCGGCGAAGACGATGCTCGAGATGATCCCGAGGCAGGTGGGGCTCGACGCGGCGGGCGTCCTCGAGAGGGTCTCGACCGTTGAAAAGATCCTCGACGAGGCGCTGAAGATCGTGCCCGACCACGAGGAGGCGCTGCACCTGCGGGCCCGGGCCCGGATGATGCGCGGGGCGGGATCGGCGGCCGTGGACGATCTCACCGCGGCGCTGGCCCGCGCGCCGGATCTCACGGCGGCGCTCTGCGACCGGGCGAGAGTCCGACTCGCCCGGGTCATGGAGGGCCTCCTCGTCGACGCGAGACCCGACGGGATGCCAAGGTCGCCGGGCCAGTCGGAGGAATGGGAGCGGGCGCACACCGACCTCACGAACGTCTGGTCCCTGGTCGCCCGCGACCCGGCGCGGGACGAATTCGCCCAGGCGGCCCTGCGCTGGCTCGACGGCAAGCCGGCGGAGGCCGCGCTCGTCCTCGACCGGTACCTGGAGAAGTTTCCCGCCGACTCCGACGCGTGGCGGCTGCGCGGGTGGGCGCGCCTGAACGCCGAGAATCCGGCCGGGGCCGAGGCGGACCTCGGCGTCGCGGCGCGCTACGCGCCCGCCGATCCCGGCCCGAAGCTCGCCCGAGCCTGGGTGCGCCATCGCCGGGGCGACGCGTCGGGCGCGGATTCGGATCTCGAGGAGGCGCGGATCCTGGCGCCCGACCGGGCGGCGCCCCTGCTCGTGAAGGGCCGGATCCTCCTCGATCGCGGCGCCTTCGCCGGCGCGGTCGAGGCGTTCGCCGCGGCGGCCGCGTCGGAGCCCTCCTCGGCGCTGGCGCCTGCCGGCGGGGGTCTCGCGCGCGTCCGGAAAGGCGAGACCGAGGAAGCGCTGCCCCTCTTCAAGCGGGCCGCGGAGCTGGAGCCCCGCGACGTGTGGCCCCTGCTGCTCCGGGCCCGGGCCCTGGAGACCCTGGACCGGGGAGACGAGGCTCTCGCGGCCTCGGAGGCCGCGGTCCAGCTCGCCTCGGAGGCCGCCCCGGCCTACGAACAGCGCGGCCGCGTGCTCTTCCGGCTGGGCCGGTGGGCCGAGACCGTCCGGGATTTCGAGAAGGCCGTCAGCCTCGACGCCGGGTGCGGCGGCCGCCTCGAGGCCGACATGCGCGTCGCCCGGGACCGCATGAACGGCAAGCCCTGATCGACCGCCTCCCCCGCGGACCCGCGTCCGCCCCCTCCGGAGATGCAACTTTACTAATTAACGAATTGTTAAATATGTAATGGATCGGCGCGGGGGTGCGGGCGGGGGCTATTTCCTCCGGGACTCGGTGAGGGCCTTGACCTTCGGGTCGGTGACCGCCTCGGTCACGGCCTCCTCCGCCTGGCGCGTTCCCTGGGCCGCCAGCGCCAGGACGGCCGCGGCGCGGGTCTCGGCCGCGTACCCCTTCACGAGGCCGAAGAGTTTCGGGCGGGTCTGCGCGATCTTCGTCAGCAGGCCGACGACGGCGGGATTCGGGACCTCCCGGAAGAACTCCGCGCAGAGGATCATGAGCCGCTCGTCCTGCGCCCCCTCGAGGATGCGGCCGATCTCCGCCTTGACCGCCTCGAGCTTCATCCGCGTGGCGGCCTCGATGCCGGCGTCGCGGAGGTCCCGGGCCGGGCTCGCCAGGAGCCGCCGGACGATCCCCGAGGCGACCGACCGGGGCCACTGCTCCCCCGACTTGAGGATGACCCCCCGGATGTCTGGTCCCGCCTTCTCCGCCAGCGTGGCGATGTGCGCCGCGACCGAGCCCGTCAGGAGCGGCTCGATCACCATGAGCACCCGGGCGAGCCGCTGCGGTTCCCCGTCGGGCGGAAGCAGGCGGATGATCTCGGGCGAGAGACGCTCCGACGCCGGAGCGAGCGAGAGCGAAATCGCGCGCCGCACCTGCAGGTCCGACTCCTCGGCCAGGATCTCGACGAGCTTCTCCACGGTCGGGCCGCCGACCGAGAGCAGGATCGTGATGGCCGCATTGCGGTCGTCCTCGGCCGGCTTCCGGACCGCGGCGCAGATCGCGTCGTAGGCCTGCGACTGGGGGATGAGCTGGAGCGCCGATTCGCAGACCGCCGCCACCTCGGGCGGCGTGGCCGGGGAGTCCGCGCGCCTCCGCAGGGTCCGCCCCGCGATCTCCGCCAGCTCTCCGAGGCAGCCCGACGCCGCCGCGGCCGGGATCCAGACGGGCAGGAGGTTCACGGCGGCCCGCACGTGCAGGGGTTCCGTATCCTCCGACAGGCGCATCTTGAGCGACGCCGCGGAACGCATGACGGCCAGCTTGCGCGTCCCGGGGGAGGCGAACGCGATCGACCGCGTCAGCAGGTTGAACGCCCGCGTGCGGTGCGAGAGGCTCGGGTGGTGGAAGTGGGTGCCGAGCCGGTCCACGAGCTGCTCCGCCAGCATCCGCCCCGCGCCGTACGCCAGCGCCTCGACGAGGAGCGGGAACTGCCGCTCGAGGTCCGGGGTGAGGAATTCCTCGTCCGTCTTGGAGAGGTGCTCCTTCGCCCGCAATTCCGAGCGGACCGCCTTCGGCGGGGGATGGAGCGCCGCCCCCCCACCCTCCTCGGTCGCCCGCTCGTAGGCGCGCGAGCCGAACGCGACGTGGGTGAACTGGGTGATCAGGCGCTCTCCCGTCCCCGGCTGGAGCGCCTCCTCGGACGTCAGCGAAAAATAGCTGATGAGCGCGCGGACCTCGTCCTCCATCAGGCCGCGCCAGACCGAGATGCTCTGGATCTTGCGCTGCTCGATCTCCTTGGTGAAGAACACCCCGGCATCGGAGAAGAACTTCCGGTCCGCCGGCTGCCCGTTGAGGACGAGCTCCCCCTCCGCCGTCCCGATCGTCACCGCCGGCACCTTGCGGAGGAGCTCGAGGAACGTGCGGACGCTCTGCCCCGTCGTCTCCTCCACGAGCGAGTGGCCCGGGGGATACCGTTTCAAGTTGTCCACCGCGGCCTTCACGAACCGGAGCGCGTCGCGGACCGCCCCGATGTCCTCGGGCGGCACGGGGATGTCGCCGTGCTGGACGCGCGTCCGCCGGACCGTCTCGCGCGCCTGGTACGCCTTCTGGACGATGTCGATCGCCCCCATCGCCTCGCGCGCCAGGAACCGGTCCCAGAAATCGGGCGACACGCGTGTGCGGTCGAAGGGCTCCGCGAACGTGCGGACGAGCGTCTCGATCCGCGGGAACTCGAACGTGTTGAGGATCGTGACGGACTCGATGAGGCGTTCCTCGATGAGGCGCGCGAAGTCCGCGGCCACCGGGGCGTCGGTCACGACGCCGTTGATCGCGGGGCCGTTCGTGGTCACCGCGAAGGTGAGGCCGGGTCCGCCCGTGAGCAGCGCCTCGAGCGATCCCCGCAGTTGGGCGAGGAACGTCGTGCCCACCTGGCTCCACTGCGGATAAAGCCTCCCGATCTTGACGGCCGCCATGAAGTGGCGCATGAGGGCGAGGGCCTGGTCGGTGGCCGAGGCCGCGAGGGCCGTCGTGATCTGGGGAAGCGAGGGCCGGCGCGTCCCGGGTTTCTGGGGAGGCTGGATGAGCGCGGCCCGCTTCTGGGCGATCTGGTCGAACTGCTTGGCCTTGCTCTCCTGCCCCGCGCGGCCGTAGTGGAACGCGATCTCGTCGGCGATGTGGTCGACGTCGCCGCCGTACCGCGCCTCCTGCACCACGCCGACGCGGCCGTGGATCTCCTTCCGCTCCGTGGCGTCCGAGGTCTGCAGCCGGGCCCGGCGCGCGTGGGCCGCGGGGAACGACAGGAGATCCTGTCCCGCTTCCGAGGGCAGCAGCAGGCGGGACCGCCGGACCTCGTCGATGAGGTCCAGCATCTCCATGTCCCCCTCGCCGAGCACTTCCTGCAGGAGCTCGGGGTCGACGCGCGTGCCGATCACCGCGGCGCGCGTCAGGAGCGAATTGGCCCCGGAGGGCAGCGCCTCGGCGACGGCGCGCATGGCGCCGGCCAGATCGCGCGACAGGTCGGCGGGCGTCAGTTCGGAGAGCGACCAGCGGCCCCCCGCCAGCTTCAGCCGCCCCCGGAGGAGGAGCGACCGGATCGTCTCCTCGATGTAGAGCGGATTCCCCTGGGCGGCCACGACGAGCCGCGCGATGGATTCATTGCTGACCTCGGCGTCCGGCAGGATGCCGCGGATCATCTGCCGCAGGTCTTCGGCCGGGAGCGCGAGCAGGTTGATCCGGGACGCCCCGGGCCCGAAGTCGTGCCAGAAGGTCCCCGAGGGCATCAGCTCCATCTCGGGGGCGGTCCGGTCGGTGCCGGCGACGACGAGGATGGGGAGCTTCCGGCTGATCGCGGCGCGGTACACCTCGAACGTGGCCGAGTCGCCGAACTCCACCTCGTCGGCCAGGACGAGCAGCGGGCCGATCCGGGACAGCTCTTCGAACAGGGCCCCGAAGGCCTCGAAGATCATTTTCCCGACGGCGGCCGCCTCGGTCCCCCCCGTCGTCCACTCCGGCGGCAGGTCGCGGAGGACCACGGCGAGCGCCGCGCGATGGGCCGCGCTGATGCGTTGCATCGCCTGGAGGACCTTGTCGCGGTCCGAGGACATCAGCGTTTCGATCTGCTCGGCGAGGGTCGAGTAGGGGGCGGTCGCGCGCGACTCCTGGCAGGTCGCGACGAGGACGATGTACTTCTCCGCCCGCGCCCACACCCCGAGTTCCTGGATGAGGCGCGACTTGCCGACGCCGGCGCCGCCCGTGACGGTCGCGACGGCCGGCCCCACGTTGCGGACGTCCGTGGCCAGCTGGCGCAGGCGGGACTGCTCCGCGACGCGGCCGATGTGGATCGGACACGGGAGCCCGCGGAAAATGCCGATCTCGGCGAGCGCGGCGGGGTCGAGCCGGCCCGCCACCGCGATGCGGTTCCGGCCCAGCTGCTTGGCGACGAGCAGCGCCCGCTCGGCCGATTCGATCACGCCCGCCGGGGACTTGCCGTCCATGGGATAGGTCGCGACCGCGGCGCTGGCCGTCAGCGGGATGTAGCGCGTGCCCGACATGAAGGGCTTGCGGTCGACGGCGGAGCGGAGGGTCTCGGCCGCCGCGGCGCCCTTGTCGCGATCCGCCTCGGGCACGAGCATGCCGAAGGCGTCGCCGCCGTACCGGAACAGGAGGGCCTCCGCCCCGGACCCCTCGCGAAGACGCGCGGCGATGTCTTTCAGGAGCGCGTCGATCTGCGGTCGATCGAGGCCTTCGACGGAGGCGCGGAAGCCGTCCAGATCGATGAGGACGAGGGCGCCCGTGTGGGCCGGCATGCGATCGCGGAGGGCCGAGAGCAGGCCGCGCCGGTTGCCCAGCCCGGTCGCCGCGTCCTGCAGGGAGAGATCGCCCATGAAAACCCGGATTATACGATGGCCTCTCGGACCCGCCGCGGATTTCCCGGCCCGGAGATCGTCATTTCTCCAGGTCGAGCTGCCGGAGGTATTCGGCGGCCGGTCCGGCGAATTGCGTTCCCTGGAGGCTGTTGAACAGGTCGCGCGCCAGCCCCTTCGTGTTGGCCGACAGGGCGTAGAGGGCCATCGCGTACTTGTTCCCCGCCGAATTGAGGAGCTTCCACTCCTTCGCCATCTCGTGCACGCCCGTCGGCCCGAAGCGCGACCACGGCGCGTTGTCGGGCAGCTGCTGGCCGATGACGAACGTGACGCTGTCCGCCCGCGCCCGCTGCAGCGTGACGTTCCTCGCCGACTGCGATCCGATGGTCAGCCGCCAGATGAAGGGGTTCTTCTGCTCGATGTAGTCCATGAGCTGCTGCTTGAAGGAGGCGATCTGGTCCCGGCGCCGGACGACCTCGCTGAGCTCCGGCCGTTTCAGGACCTCGGGGCCGAGCTTGTCGACCTCCTCCGGCCGGAATTCCGCGAGGAATTTCAAGGCGGTCTGTTCCGGGGAGTCGACGTCGTACGAGCCGCGGAATTTGGAGTAGAAAATCAGGGTGGCCGAGGCCGCCAGGAGCATCATGAACGCCATCAGCAGGATCGGGACCAGCCGGCCCTTGCGGGCCCCCAGCGAATCGGCGATCGACTGAAGCTCCGTCTGGAGCGTGGGGCTCCCCGTGGCCTTGGGAAGCGACCGCTTGCCGCCCCCGATGGTGTGGGCGATCTCCTCGGCGAACACGAGCGCGCTCGCCGGACGCTTCGCCGCCTCCTTGGAGAGGCTCCGCATGCAGAGCGCTTCCAGTTCCGGCGGGACCAGGAGCATCCGCCGCGACGAGCCGCTCGCCGGATCGCGGCCCCACGCGAGCTCGCTCGGAGGCTTCGGCCGCTCCTCCTGCACCCGCTTCAACACATCCATCACCTCGCCGATGTAGGGAGGCTGGCCCGCGAGCAGTTCGTACAGGATCGCGCCCAGTCCGTACACGTCGGTTCGCGCGTCGAGGAGGTCATTGCGCCCGGCGGCCTGCTCCGGGGCCATGTACGAGGGCGTGCCGCTGACGATCCCCTGCTCGACCTTGATTTCACCGAGCTGGCGGGCGAGGCCGAAGTCGAGGATGCAGGTCCGCCCGTCCTTCGTCACCATGATGTTGGCGGGCTTCAGGTCGCAGTGGAGCAGCGGCGCGGGGCGCGTGTGGGCGTAGTGGAGCGCCTGCGCCGTCTCGTACAGGACGCCGAGCCACTTCCGCGAGTTCTCGTGGAAGGGCGAGACCTTGCCCGCCTTCTTGCATTCCTGCACCTCGTCGAGCATCGTCCGCCCGTCGAGGTACTCCATGCTGATGTAGTACTCGTCCTCGATGCGCCCGATGTCGTAGATGGAGACGATGTTCGGGTGGCGCAGCCGGATCGCGTTGTGCGCCTCGTTGAGGAGGCTCGCGATGCGCGTGTGGCGGACGCCGCGCCCCGCCCCCTGGGGCGGAGGCTTGATGCGCTTGAGCGCCACGAACTGGTTCAGGTAGACGTCCCACGCGCGGTAGATGGTCCCGATGCCGCCCCGGCCGATCTCGCCCAGCAGGATGTACTTGCCGAAGCGCTTCGTCGGGTCCTTGCGCGCCTCCTGCACCTCGGGCGGCACGGGAAGGCTGCTGTGGACGATGATCATCGAGTCGATGCTGTCGTCCTCTCGGTCGGGCGAGGGCTCGATGAGGATCGTCTCGCACTTCCCGCACTTGTACCCGATGGCGTCCGCCCTCAGGTTGACCGTCACCATGATGTTGCAGCGCGGGCAGAGGAGGACCTTCTTGTTCTGCTCGGAAAGGGCCTTCTGGATCGCCTCCTTCGTGGCGTAGCCCTTGTGCAGGAGGAGCTCGCCGATCCGCGGGACGTGGGGCTGTCCGGCCATCGACTGCTGGAGCTTCAGGCACTCCTCGAGCTGCGCCGCGTTGACGGCCCCCATGCGCAGGAGGATCCCGCCCAGGTCCGCCCGGGGAGGCGCGGACAGGCCGGTGACCTGCGTCGCCGGACCCGGCGGAGGAGGTGGTGGTGGTATCAGAGTCATAGCGAGGACCCTGGATCGATCCAAGGGTCGCATGGATTATACACGAACCCGGCGGCGCGAGACATCTCCCCGCGAAGGCGGGGTCGCCGGTCAGGAGGCCGCGCCCTCCGGCTCCGGGGGAAGGTGGGAGGGGTCGATCCGCCCGCTTCCGGCCGCCGCGAGCATCCGCTCCACGGCAACCCGCAGCTCCCGGACATTGCCGGTCCAGGGTCGGGATTCCAGGCGGCGCAGGACGGCGGGGTCGACGTGGTCCTCGAGCGAACCCACGCTCCGCCCGCCGAGAATCCTCAGGAAATGGTGCAGGAGCGCAGGCAAGTCCTCGCGCCGGTCGCGCAGCGGAGGCAGGTCGATGATCTCGGTGAAATGGCCCTGGAGTCCCGACGCGGTGGGAGCCCCGGCCACGACGCGTACGTCCTCCTCGACGGAAGGTTCATCGATGAGAACCAGGAGCCGCTCCCGGACGGGCCCGGGCAGGGTGTCGATCCCGTCGATAAAGAGCGTCCCGCCGCGCGCTTCCGCGACGCGCCCTCCCGCCCCGAACAGGGCCGCCTCGACGAGCGAGGGGGAAACGGCCCCGCACCGCACGGAGACGAAAGGGCCCACCGCGCGCGGACCCAGGGAGTGTAGGCGCCGGGCCGCGCGCTCCTTCCCTGTTCCCGACTCTCCCGTGAAGAGCACGGCCGCGTCGCCGGCCGCCGCGCGCTCGATCCTCCGGACCGCCTCGTCCAGCGCGCCGGAAGTCACGAGCTCGCCTCCCTCGGCGAGCCGGCCCGCCGAGGCGGCCACCGCTTCGCGCGCCCGCCGCATCCGGCGCGCCGTGGCGATGGCGCCCGCGCCGAAGGCGGCCAGCCAGGCCGCGAACCGGAGGTCGCTCCGGCTGAAGGCCGGCGGCGGGGCGTCGAGGTAGATGAAGCCCAGGATGTCGCCGCCGGCGGCGAGGGGAGTCGCCAGGATTTCCACGGCGCGTCCCGCCGAGGGGCCCCCGCGCGCGGCGTCCGAGGCGAGGACCGACTTCCGCTCCTTCCACACCTTGTGAAAGAGAACGTTGGAAAGCTGGATCTCGTCGTCGCCCGGCGGCGCCCGGCGCGCCGCGGGCTGGAGCCGGCCCCGGTCGTCCGCGAGCATGACGAATCCCCGGCGCGCCCGCAGGTCGTTCACGAGCCGGTCGAGGAGGAGCCGGACCGCCTTTTCCTCGGGCTCGACCCCGTGGAACGCGCGGACCGCGTCGAGGGTCGCGGCCGTCCGCGCCGGTTCGAGCGGCTCGCCGAACGGATCCTCGAGCGTCTCCGTGACGAGCGTGGATCCGCCGGGGCGGGACCGCGAGGCGGAGTCGCGCTCCGCCGTCGGCTCGAAGACCAGGAGGTGCTCGCCGATCTCGATCTCGTCGTCGCGCGCCAGCTCCTTGTCGTCCACGCGCTGGCCGTTCACGAAGATGCCGTTGCGGCTCCCCGCGTCCTGGATGGCGAAGCCGGCCGTTCTCCGGACGAAGCGCGCGTGGATGCGGGAAATGTGGCGGCCGTCGATCCGCACCGCGCACGAAGCCGCGCGGCCGACGGTGGATCCGTCGTCGATCTCGAAGGTCTTCCCCCTCAGGGGTCCCTCGACGGCGACCAGGCGGCTCATCTCTTGATCTTCAGGGTCTTCTTGATGTGCTCGAGGGCCGGGCGCGCGGCCTCCTCGTCCTTGAGAACGATCACGAGCATTTCACCGGGGCTCAGCCGGACGAAGAGACGGGAATCGGTCTCGTACGTCTCGAGTCCCGCCAGCTTGCCGGGCTCGCCTCCGGAACCCCCGCCGAGCTTCCGCGCGGCCTTCTTGGTCTCGAGCGGGGACAGGTCGTACGGGAGGTCGATGTAGCTGACCCGGACCTCCGCCTTCCCGTCGGGCGAGGCGAGGACGGCGAGGATGAAGGGCGGCAGGTCCTTGGGGGCGGTGAACTTCCAGTCCGCGGGTTTCTCGAACGAGAAGCCGAGGAGCGGCGCGGAGAAGGTGTTGTCGGTGAGCGTCCCCGGCGGCTCCACCTTGTGCATTTTTCCGTCGAGCGCGAACTCCAGGATTTCGGTCTTCATGTCCCCGTGCATGAATCCGGCGCCGGTCATCCCTTCGATCGTCGCGCCCGCGTCCTCGAGCGTCGTCTCGCTGAACTTGATGCGGGCGGCGTCGGCGACGCCCTCGCCGAGCGTCGCGTCGAGGTCGACCCAGCGCCCCACCCACGCGCTGCTCCACGCGTGTCCGCCCCAGGATCCACGGACGTACAGGTAGCCGGAACAGACCTTGGCGGGGATGCCGGCGGCCCGCAGGAGCGCCGTCAGCAGGACCGCGTGCTCGGAACAGTCGCCGGTGCGGTCTTTCAGGACCTCCTTCGCGCTCGCGGCGCCGACGTCCATGCTCTTCTTGTTGATGTGGCGGTTGACCCAGCCGGCGAGGGTGCTCGCCTTGCGGTACGGGTCCCTTTCCTCGCCGACGACCTTCCGCGCCTGGTCGACGATTTCCGGATCGTCCGACTGGACGGCGGGCGAAGGCTTGAGGAAGGCCGACTGGTCCTCGATCGGCTGGGCCGCGGGCGTCCCCGGCGGCGGCGCCACGATGCGCAGCGTCACCGACTTCGCGTCGCGCGCGACCACCGTCTGCGTCCCCGCGGGCGGTTTCCAGTCCGCGAGCCCGCCGTCCGCCCGTTCCAGGCGAATGCGGAGCTCGGTGATCTCCCGCGGCCGGGGCAGGGCGGCGTCGGACCGCGGCATGGTCTTGAAGAAAACTTCGGGGAGCTCCGCCGGCGACGCTTTCAGCGCCTCTTCCTTCGTGGAGCGCTCGACCGCGAGCTTCAAACCCATCATCGGGGATTCCATGGCCCACGCGGTCCCCTGCTCGTCGACCCAGGTGGTCATGACCACGCCCTGTTGCAGCGAGGTCTTCACCTGGACCCGGTTCAGGCGCCGTTCCTTGCCGAGGACGACCTTCGATTCGGGCTCCAGGACCTCGACCTCGACTTCGTCGGCCTTGCCGAAATCGGCGCTGAACGATTTGAAGCGGTATTTCGTCCCGGGGGCGAACCCCTTCTTGAGCATGAGGAGGCGCGAGCCCTCCGAGAGCAGGCACTCGGAATCCCAGTCGGACTCCGTCTCCTTCGTCACTTCCCCGGAGGTCGTCTTCAGCTTGAGCTTGCCGTTCTCGATGACGCCTTCGCTGATCGTCGGGGTCGCGGACATGATCATGCGCGAGCTGAACCGGAGCGGGCGCCCTTCGGGCGTCTCGACGTGGCGGACGTCCTGGCTGATTTCAATCCCGGAGCCCATGCGCTTCACGGCCATGCGGGACTGTTCGAGCGTTTCGATTTCGACGCCGCCGCCGGGCCCGGTCCGGCGCGTCCGCACGGAGTGGGTGTGGCCGACGCGCGCCCCCATGATCGTCATGACGCTCCAATCCTCCTCGAGCACCTCCTGCGCGGAGGCAGGGAGGGCGAGGAGCAGGAGCAGGCCGAAAACGCGGGCGGCGCGCATGATTCCTCCGTGGCGAGACAGGAGTATATACGACGCCGCGCGCGCCGGGAGCGTCCGGACAGACTCCCGGCGCGAGCTTCCCGGGTTCGGAAAAGTCGGCCGCCGGAGACCGGCTACCGGCGGGAGCTGAAGCAGTCGCTGCAGTAAACGGGCCGGTCGCCCCGCGGTTTGAACGGGACCTGGGTCTGTTTGCCGCACTGGGCGCACACGGCGGGGAACATTTCCCTGGGGCCGCCCCGACCGCCTCCGCCCATGCCGCCGCCGCCGCCCATCCCGCCGCCGCCACCGCCGCCGCCGCCGCCGCCGCGGCTGCCCGACGCGGCTTTCTTGGCCGCCCGGCAGGGAGCGCAACGCTTGGGCTCATTGGTGAACCCCAGCTGCGCGTGCCGTTCCTGCTCGGCCGCCGTGAAGGTGAACGCCGCCCCGCACTCGACGCACGTCAACTGCTTGTCCGTGTACATGCCCGGCCCCGTTAGAGTGTAACCACTGCAAACTTAGCTCGCCGCACCCTGCGGCGAGACGCGGATTATCCCACCTTTTTCCGGGCGAAAGCCAACAAAAAATAAAACGCGGCCCACTGGCGCGGGAGTGCGCCTCCTGATAGGTTCGGCCGCGAGTCGTGGGGTTTTCGTCCCGGCGTCCGTCCCGAGGGGCTTCCGCATGGAGTCCGACCGATACGCGCGACAGCGGCTCTTCCCGCCCTTCGGCGTGGAGGGGCAGAAACGGCTCGGCGCGGCCCGCGTCACCTTGGTGGGGTGCGGGGCGCTGGGGACCCATCTCGCCCAGCACCTGGCGCGGGCCGGTGTGGGGCGGCTGCGGATCTGCGACCGCGACTTCGTCGAGCTGAACAATCTCCAACGGCAGGTCCTCTTCGACGAGGAGGACGTGAAGAGAAATCTCCCCAAGGCGGCGGCCGCCGCGGAAAAGTTGTCGCGCATCAACAGCGCGATCGTCGTCGAGGGGCGCGTCGTGGACGTCAATCCCTCGAATGTCGCGTCCCTCTTGGGGGACGCCGACGTCGTGCTCGACGGCACGGACAATTTCGAAACCCGGTTCCTCCTGAACGACGCGTGCCTGAAGCTGAAGAAGCCGTGGGTGTACGGCGGGTGCGTCGCCGCCGACGGGATGGTGCTCGCCGTCCTGCCCGGCGAGACGGCCTGTTTCCGGTGCTTCGTGCCCGACGCGCCCGAGCCGGGAAGCGTTCCGACGTGCGACACGGCGGGCGTGATCGGCCCCGCGGTCGGCGTGGTGGCCTCGCTGCAGGCGGCGGAGGCGCTGAAGATTCTCGTGGGCCGGAAGGAGGCGCTCGCCGGGGGCCTCCTCACGGTGGACGTCTGGGGCAACCGCCACCACGTGTTCAAGATGGCGCGGAATCCGGAGTGCGTCGCCTGCGCCAAAGGAATGTACGAGTTCCTGGAAGGCGGCGCCTCGGGGGCGGCGACGGCGCTCTGCGGGCGGAACGCGGTCCAGGTGCGGCCCGCGGCGGAGGCCTCGCTGGACCTGGCGGCGCTCGAGCGCCGACTCTCCGCGGTGGGAAAAGTCTCACGGAACGAATACCTGCTCCGGCTCGAGGCCGAGGGCTTCGAGGTCACCCTCTTCCCGGACGGCCGCGCGATTATCCGGGGCACCGACGATCCCGCGAGAGCCCGCGCGATCTACGCCAAGTTTGTCGGGGCGTGATCCCTACTTCTTGCGCGCGAGCTCGAACTTCACCGCGTGGTCGGTCTTCCCGTCCTTCATGAGCGTCCACTCGTGGTTGATGTGGTCCGCGTCGACGAACGTCAGGACCAGCGAGTGCATGTGGGTGTCGTTCGGGCACTTCATGTTGGAGCCGCCCGTGCAGCGGAAGTCGAGCGTCCCTTCCTTCGAGTCCTTCTGCGCTTTCATGCGGGGCTGGTTGCCGAGGGCGCAGTAGTGGACGAGGACGAGATCGTCCCCGTCGACGTGGTACATGGTGACCATCTCGTGGTCGGTCCCCGGCATGATGGTCTCCATGACCGTCGAGTTGCCGGAGGTGACGCGGTAGGTGACGGTGGTGGCGCCCATCTCCTTGGTCTCGGCACTCCAGGTTCCCGCGAGCTTCTTGAGCCGTTCGAGACCCGGGTGGGTCTTCTTCTCCTTCTTGTCCTTTTCCTGCGCCACGCCGGGAAGGGCGATGGCGAACACGGCGGCGAGCGCGATGACGGGTGCGAGTTTCATGGCGGATCTCCAGACGGGTTTCAAAGGGACAGCTTATCAATACGATCGGGGGCCGCGTATCGTTTCTGGATTTTTGCGGCGGGAGGCGCCTGCGCTGAGCCGGTGATGGGGTGCATCGCGAGTCGAAGTGGGCCCGGTCGGATTCGAACCGACAACCAAGGGATTATGAGTCCCCTGCTCTACCGTTGAGCCACGGGCCCCGGGTGGGGAATCAGCGCGCTATTCGAACCGCGCGCCGGGGGCCCGTCATGGCGGACATTCTACCTCAGCATCGGCGCGATCACGAGGGAGACCGCAGCGAATTCCCCTCCGCCCTTTTTTCGAACATTCCCGCCACCTCAACTGTCATAATGGGTTAACAAGGTTGGAAGCGGGGATCGAGGGTCGGACTTCGCCGAAGGAGACGCTGCCCATGTCGCGCCACCTCCTCGCTCTCATTCTGCCCGCGGCCCTGTCGCTCGCGGCCGCCGGCGCCCCCGCGTTCCAGGACCCCCCGAAGCAGGATCCGCCCAAACAGGATCCCAAGGCCGGCGGGGCGGCGAAAACGGGCCCGGCCACGGACGAGGAGGCGGAAGCGGCCCTCGTCATCTTCAAGAAGGCCATGGCCTCCGATCTCCCCTCCTCGCAGATCGCGGCCCTCAAGGAAATCTCCCGCGTCCGCCACGAGAAGGTGATCCGGGCCGTCATCACCTACCTCCGCGCGGCCAACCCCGACGTGGCGGCCAACGCGGCGCTGCAGCTCGCGGAGCTCGACCATCCGTCCTCCGTCGAAGCCCTCCTCGCGGCGATCACCCCCAACGAGAAACGCCCCGTCGCCCTCGCGGCGATTTTCAGCGCCATCGGGAAGCTGGGGTACGAGTCGGCTTCGGCGCCCCTCGTTCGTCTCCTCGACCGTTCCAGCGACGATGACTGGAAGAAAGTCCTCGAGGAGGCGTTCAACGCGATCGGGCGCATCGGGAGCGCCGGCGCCGTCGACCCCCTCCTTGACTGGCGCCGCAAGAACGGCGGCATCCCCGGCGGAGGGGGCGGCCGGCGGTTCGGCGGAGGCGGCGGCGGGGAAATGGGCGGAGCCAAGCTGCGCGCCGCCTGCGATCGCGCGCTGAAATCCATCACGGGCGGCGACGAGGAGACGACCGCCGACTGGGAAAAATGGTGGAAGGCCAACCGGGCGGAGCTCCAGGCCAACGCGACCGTCACGTATCGGTGCCGGCTCAACTGGGAGCGCTACGACGGCCCGGTCGGACACAAGACCCCGTGCCCCCACGCGGCCGATAAGGGCCACGCGACCTGTTCTTCGACCGTCCGCACGCGGCTCATCCCCGAAACCGAACCCCCGGCCAAGGAGGAAGGCAAGGAGGGCGGCGGAGGCGGGGGCGGAAACAAATAAAGGCCGCTTTGACAAACCCTCGGCGCCCGGCCTAGAATCCCGGCGGAGGATTCTCCCGTGCCATTCGGACCCCCGCCGGCCCCCAAGCCCCGCCCGCTCCCGGCGGCGGACAACATCCTCGCCCGCACCCCCACCTACGAGGTGGTCGCCCTCGTCCGCGGACCCTGGCAGCTCGTCACCCTTCGCGGCCTGTACGACGACTCCATGCTCGAAATCCTCCGCAGCAAGGTCTTCACGAAGAAACTGTCGTGCGCCTTCGACCTCTCCAACCTCAGCGGAATCGCGGCCCCGCTCGTCCGGGAGCTTTACTTCACCGCGAACCGGTTCCGGACGGGCGAACTGCGCCTCGTCCTCATCAACCCGGGCGAGAAAATCAGCAGCCTCCTCACGCTGATCGCCCCCGACGCCCGGATCGCGAGCTTCCCGACCGTCGAGGAACTCCCCTCGGACCCCCGGACCCTCGAGCAGCAGGTGGAACGGCTCGAGGTGGAGTACGAGGACCTCCGCAAGAACCTCTTCACGAACCCGCTGTGGCAGTTCGTCGACCGCGAGACCTGCTGGCTCTGCCCGTTCTGCGCGAACGTCCTCGAGGAGGTGAAGATCGTCTCCCGCGTCTCGATCCAGCAGCAGGTCGTCGACAACCTGTACCGCCACCTCCACCGGCGCTGCATCGGATTCAACCCGAAGATGCCGCGCTTCAAGCCGCAGGCCGAGCTCGAGGCCAAGCTGAAGAAGGTCAACGCGGAGAAATTCTCGGCCTCCAAGAACCTCGCGACGGCGATGGAGACGAAGATGAAGGTGCTCGAGGACAAGGCGCAGCTCGCCGACTCCCTCGAGCAGAGCCTGAAGATCGCCGTGGATCGCCAGCGCCGCCTCCTTCCGGCGAAGGCGCCCCAGATCCCCGACTGCGACATCGCCATCACCTACCGGCCGGCCCAGCGGCTCAGCGGCGATTTCTACGACTTCATCGACATGGGCCAGGGACGCATCGGCATCGCCATCGGCGACGTCGCCGGTCACGGCATCGAGGCCGGCATCCTCATGGGGATGACCAAGAAGGTGCTCAACATCCGCGCCAGCGAGCTGATGAATCCGGCCGAGGCGATGAAGCAGGCCAACATCGACGTCTACAAGGACCTCGACCGCCAGACCTTCGTCACGGCGTTCCTGGCCATGTTCGACCCCGTGGCCAAGACGATCACTTATGCGCGGGCGGGCCACAACCCGCCGCTCATGTACAACCGGGACCGGACCCCGCCCCATTCGAAGTTCGAGGCGGGCGGGATGATGCTCGGCATGGCGCCGGGCGCGCTCTTCGACCGCGCGATGGTGGCGGAAACGGTCCAGCTCCAGTCGGGCGACGTCATCCTCTTCTACACGGACGGCCTCGAGGAGGCGAAGAACGACAAGGGCGAACTCTTCGGCCTGGCCCGGTGCACGCCCGTGCTCGAGCAGGACGTCGACCGCCCGGCCGCCTACATCCTCGGCGCGATCGCCTTCGAACTCGACCGCTTCTGCGGCGCCCTGCCCCAGGAGGACGACATCACGGCGATCTGCGTGAAGGTTGTTTGACCGAATTGTGAAGTTTGACGCCGCCCCCGGCCCGTCCTAGTATGCGGGTCCTGCAAGGAGCCGACATGACCATGAACCTGTCCGCCGCCCTCGTCGCCGGCCTGCTCGTCCTCGCCGGATGCGGCAGCTCGGCGGAAGAGACGATCAACGTCGCCGACTATTCCCCCGTCGCGACGACCGCCGAGGGAGACGCGGGCACCACCGCGGAGCAGCTCGCGAGAATCGAGCGGACCTCCGACCTGGGTGTTGGCCGGCGGAAGGATCCCGCCAAGACGGTCGGGTACGCGGAGGGAAGCACCGCGGCGGGGGCGAGCTTCCTCGACGGAACCGTGTGGGTCGACCACGTGTCGCGCGAGGACGCGGACAATCACTTCGGCGCCACCCTGCGCCTCTTCAACAACAAGGCGGACGGGCCGGTCTCCTTCGAGTGGCGGATCGTCTTCATGAACGGCAAGGGGGAACTCATGCCGTCGCTCCGGTCGGACTGGAAGCCGATCAGCGTCGAGGCCAAGCGGTGGGCGACGGTCACGAACTTCGCCACGGTGCGCGGCGCCGTCACCTTCCAATTCGAGGCGCGCCAGGGGGGCGCGAAGCCCGCCCAGCCGTAAGCCGTCCGGCCCGCCTACCGGATCGCCTTGCGCAGCTTCTCGATGGTCCGGTAATAGATCGTCTTCACCGTCTCGGTGGGATGATTGGTCGCCTTCCCGATCTGCGCGAATGATTTTCCCTCGATCAGCCTCAGCCGCGCGATGGTCTGCCCCGGTTCCTTGAGGCGGCCGAACGCCTCCATGAGCGCGATCGTGACCTCGGACCCCCCGTCGGACGTCGTGCCCGCGGCCAGCAGCGTCTCGTCGAGGCTGACGGTCGCGGCGCGCCGGCGGCGAAGATGGTTGAGGGCGTCGTGACGCGCGACCGTGGCGAGCCACGCGGTGAAACGGCCCAGCGAGGGCTGGTACCGGGAGGCCTTTCGGAACGCGCGCAGGAAGATGTCCTGCACCATGTCCTCCACCGACTGCTCCTCGGCCCCCACGTCGCGGACCGTCTTGGCGACGAGCCGGTAGTGACGGCGGACGAGCAGGTCGCCGGCGGAGCGGTCGCCGGCCACGAGGCGCGCGACGAGGTCCTCGTCCGACGGCTCCGCCGGACGTTCCGGTGCGGGCATGTTCCTGCACCGCTCCCTGTTTGGTGGCGCCAGAGCCGGGAGCAGCGGCGCGGGAGGGCCGGACGGGACCTGGAGGGAAGGCGCGCCACCGCAGACGGCCCACAAACCGTCCGCGATAGCAGATCGGACTCGAACGGGCGACCGCCACCCACCTGCAGCGGCCGCCGCGACCCGGCCTCCCCGGCGGCGTTTCCTTCCCGCTCCAAACGTCGCCGCGTCCCGGTCCCCAGACGGCCCGGGGGGAGAAAGCACGGATCGCCCCGAATGTACCACCGGGGAATCGAATCCGGTCAAAAGAAATGGACATGCCCGCGCGGGGAGCCGGCGCGCACGACCGTTGACACCGGGCGCGGCGCGTGCGATGGTCCCCACTCATGAACGCGCCGTTCGAATCCTCCCGCGCGCGCGCCCGCCTTCTCGAGATCGTCCGCGAAAAGGCCCTCAAGCGGGGGACCTTCACGCTCGCGAGCGGAAAGACGAGCGACTATTACCTCGATTGCCGCCTCGTCACGCTCGACCCGGAGGGCCTCTGCCTCCTGAGCCGGATCATTCTCGAAGACCTGAGGGGGTCGGGCGTCGAAGCCGTCGGCGGGCTGACGCTCGGGGCCGATCCCATCGCCGCCGGCGTGGCCGTCGTCTCCCACCAGGAGGGCCGGCCGGTTCGGGCCTTCCTCGTCCGGAAGGAGACGAAGGCTCACGGGACGCAGAAACGCGTCGAGGGGGCGCCGATCGCCGGCGCGCGCGTCGCGGTCGTCGAGGACGTGATGACCACCGGCGGTTCCGCGAAGGAGGCGATCGCGCAGGCCGAGGAGGCCGGGGCGAAAGTGGAGCGCGTCTATTGCCTGATCGACCGGATCGAGGGCGGAGGGTCGGAACTACGGTCGAAGGGCTACGACGTGCGGGCGATCTTCGAGGTCAACGAAGTTCTCGGCCGGTCCTGAATCACGCTTTCGGACGCCTCGCCCTGAATTTCCGACGAACCCGCCCGGATCAATTCGACGGCGCCGCCGATTTCGCCATCTGGTATTTCCGTCCCGTCCGGGTGAAGAGCTCCGGGTGTTTCCGGAGCGCGAGGCTCACCGTGATCGCGAAGATCGAGGGCTTGCTCTTGGTCTTGTAGCCGTGCTGGCGCACGAGATCCGCGAGCTCGGCGACCGCCATGGCCTGGCTCTTCTGCGCGAGGACGTCGCGGAGCGCGAGGGCCAGGGGCTTCTCGTTGATCTTCGCGCGACGCCGGCGGCTTCCACCCGCCTTCGGGGGCCGGCCGGGCCCGCGACGCTTCGGGGGCCGGCCCGGGCCGCGATGCGCCTTGGGGGGCCGGCCGGGACCGCGGCGCTTCGGAGGCCGCCCGGGTCCGCGCCCCGACACGCCCGCGCCCGCGAGCACCGCCGCCAGCTTCCGCTCCTGGCCGGCGACGCGGCGCTCGAGCCGCGCTTCCTTCGCCTCGAGGGACGCCTTCTCCTTCCGCGCCGATTCCAGCCGGGACTCGAGCCGGGCGATGGACTCCTCGATCCGGCTGGCCCGGATGAGGAGCCGCAGCCGGCGGCGGGGAAGTTTCGCGATCGCGCGGATCAGGTTTCTCATCGGGGGGCCTCCTGGTGTCGCGCGATCAATTTACCTCGCGGCCCGCGCGGCGCCAGTATTTTCGGCGGGAAATTTAAAAATAATTTGCATTATTTGTGTCTCTCTTTGGGACAGCCGGAATCCTCACCCCGACCGGGTCAGGGCGCGGGCTTTCCTCCGCGCGGCGGCGCCGGCGGGCCCGATCTGGATGGGGCGGCCGCAGACCTTTTCGAGGAAGCCCTTCCGGCGGTCGGCCGCCCAGATCTCCATGGCCGGGTCGCCCTTCGAGACGATCCGGACCTTGAGGCCCTTCCGGCCGCCCGAGATGCGGACGTCGCTGACGACGCCGAAGTGGCTGCGGTCGAGGGCGTCCGCGACGCGGAGGATCCCGGCCAGGGCGGCGACCGTGCGGCGGTCGCGGTCCTGGAGCCCCCCGCCCGCGAGGTCCTTCGCCTTCGGCGGCCGCTTCCGGTGGTAGCGCGCGGCGCTCGCGATGATCTCGATCTCCTCGGGCGAGAACCCGGGAAGCTCCGCGTTCTTGATCAGGTAGTAGGCGTGCTTGTGGTGCTTCGAAAAGCTGACGTGGTACCCGATGTCGTGCAGGAGCGCGGCGTACTCGAGCAGTTCGCGCGCGTTCGGGCGCAACCCCGAGGGAAGCGGCACGCCGTCGTACAGCTGCAGCGCGAGCTTCGCCACGGCGCGCGCGTGGGGCGCCTCGTACTCGCACCGGGCCGCCAGCTGCACCACGGAGCGCATCCGGACGTTGGGGATCTCGATCTCCGCCCGGATCTTGCGCGAGTTTTTCTGGAGATAGTCGAGGATGACCCCCTCGCGGATCGCCCGGTCGCTGAGGATGATCTCGCGCCTCCCGGTGCTCTTGAGGAGGTGGAGGAGGAGGCACGCGCCCGGGAGCAGGTGATCCCGGCGCTCCGGGTCCAGGCCGGGGATTTCCTCGAGCTCGCGCCGGGTGGACCGCGCCAGGTCGCGGTGGACGTCCTTCAGGTCTTCCGCCGAGTACGTGAAGCCGAGGGGATTGGCCAGCGGCTGGCCCGTGCGGCGCTCGTGGATGATCGACCCCAGGTTGATGGCGGTGCCCGAGGTCGCGATGATCTGCTCGAAGCCCGCGGCCCTCATTTCCGCGAGGGCCGGATCCATCGTCTCCTCGAGGTGGCGGTGGATCCGTTCGTGGTCGTCCTTGGGGACCGGCTGGCCGGTGATGAAGAGGTCCCGCAGGCGGGCGCCCCCGAGCTTCAGGCTCCGCTCGGCGAGCATGACCTGGTTCGAGCCGACGATGAACTCCACGCTCCCGCCGCCGATGTCCACGATGAGGGCGCGCCGCTTCGAGAGGTCGGTGAAATGGCGCACGGCGAGGTAGATGAGCCGCGCCTCCTCGTCCCCGGTGATCGTGCGGACCTTGAGACCGGTCTGGCGCAGGATCCGGTCCACGAACTCGCCGCCGTTCGACGCCTCGCGGATCGCGGCCGTGGCGAAGGCGAGCATCTTCTGCACGCCCCGGTGGCGCGCGAGCTGGACGAACCGCTGGACGACGGCGATCCCCTCCTCCATCTTGCGGCGCGAGAGCCAGCCCGTCTTGAGGGTCTCGTCCCCGAGCCGCGTCATGTCCTTCCCGCGGCCGACGATCTCGAACTGCGTCTCCCCGGAGATCTCCGCGATCACCACGTGGATGGAGTTCGACCCGATGTCCAGCACCCCGAGCTTCACGGCGCGCCGCCGTTCCGTCCCCGCGAGACGAGCGAGAGGGAATTCAGGGCGCGGGCGAGGACGGGAACCCCGGTCCGGAGCGCCGCCTCGCGCGCTGCCGCGCGGATCGCGACGGCTTCCCTCGGAGGAAGGAGCGCGCGCAGCACCTCGAGATCGTGGATCCGTCCCAGCCTTCGCTGGAGTCTCTTGAGGGTCCTTTCGGCGGGCGCCGCTCCTCCGCCCGACATCGCCCGCGCCGCCTCGAGGGCGTACCTCGCTTTCTTGGCCTCGATGCGCAGCACGTGCAGCTCATCCTTGGTCACCGCCCCGGAGGCGTTTCGCAGGCGTTCTCCCCGGCGGCGAAGGAAACGCTCGAGCGCGCCGGGTTCCGCCTCGGCCGATCCCATTGCGAGGGCGGCCCGCCGGGTCGCGGCGACCACCTCCTCGCGCTGTCGCGGGCGGAGCCGCCGCAGGAGTTTCGCCTCCGCGACGGCGCGGGCGCGCTCGATCCGCGGATGGGTCTTCCCTCCGGATAGCGCGGCGTAGTCCGCGGCCGCCACGTCGAGCGCGCGTCTTTCGCCGAGCGCTCCTCCGGTTTTCCGGAGACCGCGGGCCAGGTCGCGCAGGGGAAGCGTCGGGGAAATCTGGCCCGCCAGCGTGCAGGCCGCCCGCATCCGACGCGTGAGAACGCGCAGGCGATGGATGGCCTCCCCGGTCCGCGGTGACCGGGCCAGGCGGTCATAGAGGGCGCCCTGCCGGAGCAATCGCGCTCCGAGGCGTCTCAGGCCCGGGTCCGTGGTGACGTCCGATTCCGCGATCATGGCTTCGGCCGGCGATGATATAAGGAGAACGCGCGTACCCGGATGGATTTTCAATCGGGCGCCTCCCATGGAACTTTCCCCCTACGATCGCGAGCGGGTGGAAACGTGGGCCGCCGACTTCGCCGAAACGCCGGCGTTCGGCGCCCTCTCCCCCGCTGAAAAGGAGTCGGCCGTCGCCCTCTCCGCGGAATTCCTCCGCGCGGCCTGCGAGGCGGAAGGAACCGGACCGGAGAACGTCGGGGAGACCGGGTTCCGCGCCGCGCTGCTGGAGCGCGTTCCCTCCCTCGACCTGCCGGAGGAGGTCCGGCCCCGGGCGCCCGAAATACTCGCGACGTTCCTCGAGTCGCTCCAGGCGCAGGGCCGGCTCTCCGGAGGCGCCGCGTTCGTGAGGGCGCTCGGTCCCGCCTTCCTCGCGCGCTGCAAGGCCGGGGGCGGCGCGCGCACGCCCCCCATGCGCCGCGACACGCCGGCCATCGGCCGGAACGATCCCTGCCCGTGCGGGAGCGGCAAGAAATTCAAGAAGTGCTGCGGGTCGTAATGCGGTCCGGCTCGGCGTGTCGGCCTGGCTTCCAGTTTCCAAACCCCGGATCCCCGTTTCAGGAGCCTCGAGCCTCCTGCCGAGAGGCAGCAAGAGGCGCAGTGTAACTTTCTCAGTACGCGAATCGGGCTTGGGACCCGCGACTTCGGAAACAGCGAGCCGGGAACAGGATGCTGGAATCGAACCCACAACCTCAAACGCACAATCCTTGCCCGCCCCTCCCCGCGACGGCATCATGGGCCGGTCATTTCCGGAGGAAACCGATGCGCCGCGCCCTTTTGCTCCTCGTTCTCGCCGGTTGCGCCGCCCCGGACGGCGGAAGCGGAACCGCCGCCCCGCCCCCGCCGCCGAAAATCGTCCGGCATGCGCTCGTGGAGACCATCCATGGGCAACCGGTCGCCGACCCTTTCCGGAGCCTGGAGGTCGGCACCGACCCGGCCGTGAAGGCGTGGACCGAGGGACAGAACGGGATCACCCGCCGGGCCCTGGACGGCCGCTCCGGGCGCGCCGCCCTGCGGGCGCGGCTCGAGAGCCTGGCTTCGATCGGCCGTCTGATGCAGCCCCGCGTCTACGGCGGTCGCGTCTTCTTCCAGAAGCGCACGGGCATCGAGAACCAGCCCGCGCTGTACGTCCGCGACGGGTTCCGGGGTTCCGTCCGCCGGATCGTCGATCCGAACACGATGTCGGCCGACGGCACCGTGGCGCTCGATTGGTGGTATCCCTCGCCCGACGGGTCGAAGGTCGCGTACGGCACGTCCAAGGGCGGCAACGAGCTGAGCACGCTGCGCGTGATCGAGGTGGAAACCGGCAAGGACCTGGGAGTTGAGATCCCGGGGACGCGCGCCGCAGCGATCGCGTGGCTGCCCGACCAGACCGGCTTCTACTACACCGTCTATCCCGCCGCGGGCACCGTGCCCAAGGGCGAGGAGAAATACCACCGCCGCGTCTACTTCCACAAGATGGACACCGGCCTCGACGAGGACCGGCTCATCTTCGGCGAGACGCGCCCGAAGGAAGACTGGCCCAACGTCTCGCTCTCGCGCGACGGCCGGTGGCTGATCGTCGACGTGCACATGGGGTGGTCGAAGAGCGAGATCTTCGCCAAGGACATCAAGGAAGGCGGGCGCTGGGTGCCCGTCGTCAAGGGACTCGAGGCCACCTTCTTCCCGATGATCTACAACGGCACGCTCTACTTCCTCACGAACTGGAAAGCGCCGAAATTCCGGATCATGTCGTGCGCGCCGACGGAGACCGACCCCGAGCAGTGGAAGGAGATCGTGCCCGAGGGGGAGGCGACGATCAGTTCCTTCGAGATCGTCGGGGGACGTCTCGCGATCCTCGAACTGCGCGACGCGACGTCGCGCCTCCGCACCGTCGCGCTCGATGGAACCGGAAGCGCCGCGATCGAGCTTCCGGGCGTCGGTACCGTGGGCGAGATCCAGGCGGATTCGGAGGGGACCTCCCTCGTCTTCGACTACCTCTCGTTCTTCTCGCCCCCCACGCTCTACCGATTCGACGTGGCCGCGGGAGAATTGAAAGAGTTCGAGCGGCTCGAGGGAGTCGACACGACCCAGTTCGAGTCCTCGCAAGTCCGCTACGCGTCCAAGGACGGCACGTCGATCCCGATGTTCCTCGTCCACCGCAAGGGAATCGAGCGGAACGGGAACTATCCGACGCTCCTGATGGGGTACGGCGGGTTCGGAAGATCGATGACTCCCTTCTTCAGCTCCGCCGTCATGATGTGGCTCGAGAAGGGCGGCGTCTTCGCCGTGCCCAACCTGCGCGGCGGCGGCGAGTACGGCGAGGCGTGGCACCAGGCGGGCATGCTGGGGAACAAGCAGAACTCCTTCGACGACTTCATCGCGGCCGCCGAGTGGCTCGTAGCCCAGAAATACACGTCGGCCGGCCGGCTGGCCATCATGGGAGGCTCGAACGGCGGGCTCCTCGTGGGCGCGGCGCTCACGCAGCGCCCCGAGCTCTTCCGCGTCGTGGTCTGCGACGTCCCGCTCCTCGACATGGTCCGCTTCCACCGGTTCCAGCTCGCCCGGCTCTGGATCCCGGAATACGGCGACCCGGACAAGGCCGAGGAATTCAAGTGGCTCTACGCGTACTCGCCGTACCACCAGGTGAAGGACAACACGCCGTACCCCGCGGTGCTCCTGCGCACGGCGGAGGGAGACACGCGCGTCGATCCGATGCACGCGCGGAAGATGTGCGCCCGGCTCCTGGAGGCCTCGACATCCCGGCGCCCGATCCTGTTCTGGTGCGACAAGGACGCGGGCCACGGCGCCGGCAAGCCCCTGTCGAAGCAGCTCGACGACCTCGCGGACGCCTACGCGTTCCTGATGTGGCAGCTGGGAATGGATTAGACGGCGACACCAAAGAAACACCGGGTCAGGAAGTCCCGAGCCGTTTGAGGAAGCGAGCGATTCTTGATTCTTGGCCTTTCCAAGAATCGAGAATCAAGAATCGGTCTTCTCGGGCGTAACCGTGCGGCGTCGCGTACTTTCGGGCTTCGGGATCTCGCCCGCCGGCGGAGGGAGCTGGAACGTGCGCTCCACCCCCTGCGCCAATTCCTGGAACACCCGCTGGCTTGACAGCGATCCCCCGACCCGCGCGTACGTCCCGTCCCGCCGGAGCACGCGCGCCTTGGCGTCGTCGAGGAGCGTCACCGCCAGGATCTCGTCGATGAGCCGCTGCTTCAGCGCCCGGTCCTCCACGGGGAAGGCCACCTCGACGCGCCGGTCGAAATTGCGCGGCATCCAGTCGGCGCTCCCGAGGAAGACCTCGGCGTTGCCGCCGTTGGCGAAGTAGAAGATCCGGCTGTGCTCGAGGTACCGCCCGACGATCGAGCGGACCCTGATCGTGTCGCTGACCTCGGGGATGCCCGGCCTCAGGCAGCAGATGCCGCGGACGATGAGCTCGATCGGGACGCCCGCCTGCGAGGCGCGGTACAGGGCGCGGATCACCGCGCCGTCGACCAGCGCGTTCATCTTGGCGATGATCCGCGCGTCGCGCCCCGCCTGGCGGTGGGCGATCTCCCGCTCGATCTTCTCGATGACCCACTCGCGCAGCCCGTGGGGCGCCACGGCGATCTTCTGCCACTTGGGCGGGAGCGAGTATCCCGTCATCATGTTGAAGAGCAGCGCCACCTCCTCGCCGATCCGGTCGTCGCACGTCATCAGGGCGAGGTCGGTGTACATCTTCGCCGTCGCCGGGTTGTAGTTGCCGGTCCCGAGGTGGACGTAGCGGCGGATCCGGTCGCCGTCGTTGCGGACGACGAGCGTCACCTTGCAGTGCGTCTTGAGGCCGACGAGGCCGTACACGACGTGCGCGCCGACGCGCTCCAGCTGGCGCGCCCACTCGATGTTCGCCTCCTCGTCGAAGCGGGCCTTCAATTCCACGAGCGCCGTCACCTGCTTGTCCCGCTCGGCGGCGTGCGCCAGCGCCGCCACCACGGGCGAATTGCGGCCCGTGCGGTAGAGCGTCTGCTTGATGGCCAGCACGTCGGGATCCTTCGCCGCCTGCTGGACGAAATCGACCACCGTCTCGAATCCCTCGAAGGGGTGGTGCAGGAGGAGGTCGCCCTGCCGGATCAGGCTGAAGAGATCCCCCTTGTGCTTCTGCAGGCGCTTCGGGGGTTGGGGCGTGGCGAGCTCGTCCCGGAGCGTCGCGTGGCCCGGGAGTCCCCACCAGGTCCAGAACGACGCGAGGTTCAGCGGCCCCTCGATGGCGAAGACGTCGGACGGTTCGAGTTCGAACCAGCCCGTGAGGGCGCGCGAGAGCCCTTCCGAGACCCCCTTGCCGATCTCGAGCCGCACCGCCGCGCCCCGTTTCCGTTTCGAGAGCTCCGACTGGATCTGCTTGAGCAGGTCCTCGGAATCCTGGTCGGCGAGCTCGAAGTCCTGGTCGCGCGTGAGCCGGAAGATCGTGTACTCCTGGACCGCGAATCCCTGGAAGATCTGCCCGAGGTGCGACCCGATCAGCTCCTCGAGGAGCACGAACTGGTCGCCTCCCTCGCCCGACGTCACGGGGATGAATCGCGGGAGGATCGGCGGGACGGGGATGATCGCCAGGAAGGTTTCCGGCGCCCGGACCTTGCCGCGGGTCTTGGTCTTGAGGAAAACGCCGAGATAGAGCGAGCGATTCTGGATGTGCGGAAAGGGATGGGCCGGGTCGATGGCCATCGGCGTGAGGACCGGCATCACTTTCTGCTGGAAGTACGCTTCGAGATCCGTGGCCTGCGCCGCGCTCACCTGGGACACCGCCACCAGGTTCAGTCCCGCTTTCCCGAGGCCGGGGAGGACTTCGTCGCGCAGGATCCGGTATTGTTCCGCGACCAGCTCGTGGATTCGCTTCGAGATGGCTTCGAGCGCTTCGCGCGTCGTGAGGCCGTCGTTCGCCTCGGGGCTGGAGATCTCGGCCGGTTCCCGGTTGTTCAGTCCCGCGACCCGGACCATGTAGAATTCGTCGAGATTCCCGCTGAATATGGCGAGAAATTTGAGGCGCTCCAGGAGCGGGACGGCGGTGTCCTGGGCCTCCTCGAGGACCCGGGCGTTGAATTCGAGCCAGCTTAGCTCGCGGTTGATGAAGAGGTCGCGATCTTCCATTGGCTTCATCTTAACGGTTTTCGATGGAGATGGGAGGGCCGTTAACCCTACCATAACCCGCCATGGAATGGATCCTGCTGGCGGTCGGGCTCGCGCTGGGCGGCGCGGTGGCCTGGATGCTGGCCGCGGCCCGGGGCGCGGCCCGCGCCGCCGCCGCCGACGCGCGCGCCGCGGAAATGCAGCGCGCCTTCGAGGCCGCCGAACTGCGGTTGTCCAATTCCTTCCGCGCCCTCGCCGCCGACGCCCTCAAGTCGAATACCGAAGGCTTCCTTTCGCTGGCGCACGAGCGGCTCGGCGCGATCCAGAAAGAGGCGGAGAGCCACCTCGCGGTGCGCACGGAGGAGATCAAGGGCGTCCTCGAGCCGGTACGCCAGACGCTCGGGCGGGTCCAGGAGAGCCTCCAGACGATGGAAGGGCGGCGCCTCGAGGCGTACACCAACCTCACGATGGAAGTGCAGAAGCTCCAGTCGGAGACGGGCAATCTCGTCACCGCGCTCCGCAAGCCCGAGGTTCGGGGCCGGTGGGGCGAGATCCAGCTCCGGAAGGTCGTCGAGATCGCCGGCATGCTGGACCAGTGCGATTTCAAGGAGCAGGAGACGGCCGAGGAGGGACGGCTCCGGCCCGACCTCGTCGTGAAGCTCCCGGGCGGAAAGAACATCGTCGTCGACTCGAAGGTGCCGCTCATGGCGTACCTCGAGGCGCTGGAGCGTCCGCCGGGGGAGAGTCGGATCGCCAAGCTGAAGGAACACGCCCAGCAGGTGAAGACTCACATGGTGAGCTTGGGATCGAAGGCGTACTTCGCGAAATTCTCCCCCACGCCCGAATTCGTGGTCCTCTTCCTGCCGGGCGAGGCTTTCTTCAGCGCGGCGCTGGAGCATGACCCGACGCTGCTCGAGGAAGGGACGAACCGCAACGTGATCCTCGCGGCGCCCACGACGCTGATCGCGCTCCTGAAGGCGGTGTACTACGGGTGGCGGCAGGAGTCGATCGCCGCCGACGCGAGGAAGATCGCCAACCTGGGGCGCGAGCTGCACGACCGGACCGCGACGATGACGGAGCACTTCGCGAAGCTGGGAGGGTCCTTGAATGGAGCGGTCAAGGCCTTCAACGACACGCTCGGTTCCTTCAAGTCCCGCGTGCTACCGGCGGCCCGGGAGCTCGGCGAGCTCGGGGTGTCGGGCCAGAAGGAGATTCTCGAGATCCTGAAAATCGACAAGGAAACCAATTCGGTCGGCGCCCCTCCCGAGGGATGAACCTCGCCATCCCGTCTGGTAGAATGGCGCTCCCAAAGGAGACCCCATGAGCGCCCTTCCAGAAGTCACCGACGGAACCTTCGAACAGCAAGTCCTCAAGAATCCCACCCCCACCATCGTCGATTTCTGGGCGGAGTGGTGAGGGGGCTGCCGGACGATCGCTCCCGTGCTGGAGCAGTTGGCGAAGGACTACACCGGAAAGGTCAACATCGTCGCCATGAACGTGGACGTCAGCCCCGAGACCCCCTCGAGCCTGGGCATCATGGCCATCCCTGCCTTGGTCTTCTACAAGGACGGCAAGGAGGTCGCCCGACTCGCGGGTCCGCCGAAGGCGAGGGTCATCGACGAGATCAAGCGGTCGTTCGGGGTGTGACCGGAAACCTGCGGCCGATCATCGCAGGAGTTCGAGCGCCGCGGCCGCCAGCGTGATCACGGCCGTGCGCAGGGCGGGCTCGGCGGCGGGGGCCCACCGGCTCGAATGGAGCGGCGGAACCTCGCCCCCCTTCCACGCCGGATCGACCGCCCCCACCCAGTACTGAAGGCTCGGCGCTCCGAATCGCTTGCCGAATCGACCGAAATCCTCGCCTCCCATCACCGGCCCCATGGCCTTGACGTGGTCCGCCCCGAGCATCCTCCGGAAGAGGACCGACATGCGCTCGGCGAGGGCGGGATCGTGATAACCCGCAGGGCAGTACTCGGGATCGATCTTCATTTCGGGCGGCTTCGGCGCCCCGTGGGCCGCGGCGACGCTCTCCGCGATGCGCCGGATGTCCGCGAGGAGGCGGTTCCGCACGGCGTCCTCGTACGACCGCACGGTGAGCTGGAGCCTGGCCTCGGCCGGAATGATGTTGTGCTTCGTCCCGGCGTGGATCGATCCCACCGTCACCACGGCGGGCGTTCCCGGCTTGAGGTTGCGGCTCACGATCGTCTGGAGCGACATCACGATCTCGGAGGCGATCACGATGGGGTCGACGGCCTGCTCGGGCCGCGCCCCGTGGCCGCCCTTGCCGAACACAGTCAGGTCGATCGTGTCGACGTTCGCGGTCGCCCATCCGGGGCAGATCCCCACCGCCCCGGCCGTGAGCTCGTTGGAGTCGTGGATCGACAGGCACCAGGAGGGCGCCGCGGAGCGCGCGACGACCGTTTCGAACTTGGGGTCCTCGATCATCCGCTTCGAACCCGTACCCACTTCCTCGGCGGGTTGTCCGATGAGAAGGACGGTGCCCGCCCATCGAACCTTGAGGTCGGCCAGCGTTCGGGCCAGGCCGATTCCGGCCGCGAGGTGGAGGTCATGGCCGCAGGCGTGCATCGCCTCTCCCGTGGCTGCGTAGGGCAGGCCCGTCTCCTCTTTCACCGGAAGCGCGTCCATGTCGACGCGGACGAGGAGCGTGGGACCGGTTCCATTCCGGAGGATCGCGGCCACTCCGGTCCGGCCGATCGCTTCCGTCACGTCCCAGCCCGCCTTGCGGACCTCCTCCGCGAACCGCGCGGCGGTCTTCACCTCCTGGTACGAGAGCTCCGGAGTCGCGTGGAAGTATCTGTAGAGTTCGACGAGCGACGACAAGTGCCTCTCCGCCGTCGTGGCGATCTCGCCGTCGTCCGGGCCGGGAGAAATTCTCGCCGGAACGGGCGGGTCGGTCGGCGGCGCGTGGGTGCACGCCCCGAAACTCGAGAACAGGAGTGCGATCGCCGTTCGAAAAATGAGTTTCACGCGCGGGAATGGTATCACCGGCGCGCGGCCTTGACCACCCGGAGGGGGCGTGCTAGAAGACACGTCCCATGGCCCACGCCTCCGATGAAGCCCAGGATCCCCGCCAGGCGATGGACGACCAGCTCCAGAACATGGCGCAGGAGCTCCTGCGGACGGCCGACCTCGCCGCGCTCCTCGGGTGGTCGGAATTCGATTTCGAGATCGACGGCTTCGATCCGCGCCTCGACGATCTCGAGAGCGTCCTCGCGGGAGGACGCGCGACATCTGAACAGCTCTCCGCCCTGCTCGCTCCGGCGATGGACAGCCACGTGACGCTCCCGGTCCGCCTCAAGCTCCTCAAGGAAGTCGAGCGGCGCATCGCGGGCGAAGTCCGGCTGGACGTTCGAAGCCAGGGCGTCACGGTCTTGAAAGCGCTCCATCACCTCCCGCTTCGGGCCTCGTCGATCGGGCTCCTGTGGAAGCTTTACCCGCCACAGATCCTGAACCGCCTGCGGGCGCGTCGCCAGGAGATGTCGCGCGAGGAATCGGACCGGACCTCCGAGGAGGCGGCGCTCGAGGAGCAGTTCCTGGCGGGCAAGGAAGATCTGGCGTCCGTGAAGAAGCTGGGATTGCCGGCGCTGGAGCGGATCCTCTTCGCCTGGGAGTCCTCGCCTCCGGCCGATCCGGCGGTCGCGCGCGAGCTCATCGCCGCCGTCGGGCAATTCCCCGGACGCCGCGCGGCGCGCGCGCTCGGCATGGTCTTGTGGGCGCAGGTCGATCCCTCGATTCAAGAGACGGCCCGCGCGGGACTCGCCTCGATGCCGGAGCCGGGACGCGAGATCATCCGCCATCACCTGCTTTACCACGACCCGCCGCCGGGTCCGAGGCGCGCGCTCTTCACGGCGGCGATGGATCTCGGGGATGAGCGGCTCGTGCCGCTTGCGCTCGAGGACGCGTTCGGATCGGGGCCGTGGGCCGCCAAGGGCGAGGGAGCGGAGCACGCGGCGGCGATCCTCGGATCGGTCCTCCGCGGCGGCCGCGCGCTCACGGTCCCCGTGGCGCTCCACCTGCTGTCGCAGCGCCCTCCGAAGGCTGATGTGCGGACCGCCGTCCTGAAGGCCTTCGAGGCGAGCCCCCTTGCGGCCGCCTTCCAGGAGGGGCTGGTGCGGCTCGAGTCGGGCCGCCCCGTCGTCGTGCCCGCCGAGATGTCGCAGGAGGAGTTCCTCGAGAAGTACGGGAACTTCCAGGACCGGATGGCCCCCGCGGCGTTCCAGGCCGAGGTGCGCCGCATGAGCGCGATCTGGGAGGAGTGCTGGCACGAGTCGCTCGGGTGGCGCCGCCCGGCGGATGTCGCGGGCGAGGCGGGTCCGCGCGAGAAGGAGCTGCTCGGAAGGCTGGCGCGCGAGACGCGGGCCGCCCTCGGGCGCCTCGCGGGACGCTCGCCGGTGGCCGAACTGGAGCGCGAGTTCAAGGTGAAGTGGATGACGACGCCGCAAAACGACGTCTCCGGCCGCATCCCCCTCGCGATCGTGCTCGACGAGCGCGCCGCGCGCCGCGGCGATCCCGAGGACGACCGCGTGGAGCGCGAGGAGGAGGCGGCCGAGCTCTACGCGCGGTCGCTCCGGGCGCACGAGGCCCGGATGGAGGAGGACGCCCGCCATTTCGCGAAGGCGGCGCTCCAGATCTCTCCGGACCACGCCTTCGCGAAGGATCTCCTCGAGCGCCTCGACGCGGGCGCCGGAATTCCCGGGCTCGACGCGACCGCCGAACCCGCCTCGACTCCGCGGATCATCCTTCCGGGCTAGGCCGACGTGCCCGGCACCACCCGTCCCGCCCGGCTTCTCGCGAAATCGGACTACAAGGACCGGCTCCCCCGCCTCCAGGATCGGATCTCCGATCTCCAGACGCGGGTCCGGGATTCGGACCGGTCGGTCCTCATTGTCCTCGAGGGCGCCGACGAATCGGGCAAGAGCACGATCGCGTCGCGGCTCCTCGAGAAGCTCGATCCCCGCGGCTTCAAGGTGTGGCACACGTACGGGGCCGATTCCGAGGAGCTCCGCCGCCCGTGGCTGTGGCGGTTCTGGATGCGCCTCCCCCGCCGGGGCGCGCTCGCCTGCTTCGACCGGTCGTGGTACGGGCGCGTGCTCGTCGAGAGCGTCGAGGGCATCGCCTCGAAGTCCGAGGTGCGCCGCGCCTACGGGGAGATCGCCGCGTTCGAGCGGGCGCTGGTGGACGACGGGGCGATCCTCGTGAAGATCCTGATGAATCTCTCGAAGCGCGAACAGCGTCGACGCTTCGAGGAGTGCGAGGACGATCCCAACCAGCGGTGGCGGATCCGGCCGGAGGATTGGCGGCGGCACCGGGAGTACCGGCAGTACGACGAGGCCTTTGCCGCGATGGTGAAGGAGACGTCGAAGCCGCGGGCCGCGTGGAAGGTGATTCCCGCGGACGACCGGCGGACGGCGGAGATCGCGGCCCTGGAGACGATCGCGCTCGGCGTGCGGAGGGGGCTGAAGTGAACGTGCTGGCCCGAGTGGACCTGACGAAGTCCCTCACCGACAAGGAGTACGAGGAGCGGATTCCGGCGCTGCAGGCGCGCCTGCATGAGCTGCACCGTCGATGCTGGAAGCGCGAGATTCCCGTCGTGGTGGTGTTCGAGGGGTGGGACGCGGCGGGCAAGGGAGGCGCGATCCGGCGCCTAACGCCGACGCTCGATCCGCGCGCGTACGACGTCGTGCCGGTGGCGGCGCCGGCGGGCGAGGAGGCGGCGCATCATTACCTGTGGCGGTTCTGGCGCTCGGTGCCGAGGGCGGGCCACCTGACGATCTTCGACCGCTCGTGGTACGGCCGGATCCTCGTGGAGCGCGTGGAGGGATTCTGCACGGAGGCGGAGTGGCGCCGGGCGTACCGGGAGATCGCCGACTTCGAGAAGCAGCTCGCGTCGTTCGGGACGATCCTCGTGAAATTCTGGCTCCATATCTCGCGCGCGGAGCAGCTCCGCCGGTTCAAGGAGCGCTCGGCCGACCGCGCCAAGCGATACAAGATCGGGCCCGACGACTGGCGCAACCGCCGGAAGTGGCCGGCGTACACGGCCGCCGTCGAGGAGATGCTGGCCCGGACCGACCGGCCCGGGGCACCTTGGATCGTGGTGGAGGCGGAGGACAAGCGGTACGCGCGGATCAAGATCCTGGAGAGCGTGGCGGAGGCGCTGGAGCGCGGCCTCGACGGCCCCTCGCCGTCAAAGCGATTGAAGAAGACGGAGAAGCGTCTGTCCCGGCTGGCGGAAGTCTGACCGAGGAGCGTCCTTGTCGGGGCGGGACGGCAGGGATATCCTCACGGTCATGGCGATGGAACCGCGCGAGGTGAAGGCGGCCATGGAGCGCCTTCGCGCCGCGGTGCGCGAGTCGGTCAAGGGCCCGGACCAGGGCAAGTTCCTGACGGTGATCGACGCCCTGCAAGGGGAGATCCTGTCCTCTTCGAAGGATTCCTCCGCCATGAGGTCGCACCTGCAGCAGGTCCGGGACACGTCGCGCCGGGTGCTTCGCGTGACTCCCCAGTCCATGGTCAGAATCCTGAAAGCCGTGGACGGCGTGGAAGGGGATCTTCAGAAGATCCTGGACGCGCTCGGTGCATCGTAGGAACGCGCCGCCGATGCTCAACCCGTACCATTTTTCGACCGAGATCCGGGTCCGCCTTCCCGAAACCGACGCGTTCGGGATCGTCTTCCACGGCTACTTCTACACCTACTTCGACGTCGCGCGCATGGACTACATCCGGAACCTCGGGCTGATGGACCACATCCGGCCGACGGGGGGCCTGACGAACACGATCGTCCACGCGAGCGCGGACTTCCGGTCGCCCGCGCGGTTCGACGACGTGCTGGTCGTCCACGCCCGGATCTCCGAATTCGGCAGGACGAGTTTCTCCTTCGGGTTCGCGATCACGCACAAGGGAGAGAACCGGCTCGTCGCCGAGGGCCGGACGGTGCACGTGATCCTGGACGAAAAGTCGTGGCGACCCCTGCCGGTGCCGGAAAACTTCCGCTCGGTCGTCCGGAAGTTCGAGGGCCCGGGACTCGCCGAACGGGGTCCTGAGCCCCGCGCTTGACTTCCCTCCGGAAGGGGCACTATAGTCCGAGCCGAATTCCCCCGCGGGCGGGAGTAGTTCAGTGGCTAGAACGTCTCGTTGCCAACGAGAAGGTCGCGGGTTCAAATCCCGTCTCCCGCTCCATTCGCCTTCGCAGGTTTGACTCGCCGTCCCGGACCGAAACAAAAAATCCCCGCCGGAGGGGTCGCCCCCGGCGGGGATGCTTTTCGCGTGGGTGATTTCGTTCCGCGCGCCTAGTCCTTCAGCAGGACCTTCACGTCCTCGGGCACGGTCGCCGCGGCGGTCTTGGAGTAGGGTCCCATCGTCAGCTTGAAGGTCGTGGAGAACGTCGCCTTCATCCCGCCCGACCCCCCGCCGTCCTCGTCTTCCTCCTCGTCCTCTTCGCCGCCGCCCGCGCCCATCCGGATCATGGGGCCGAACCCCTTCACGAACTTGAATTCGGCCTTCCGGAGCAGGTTGTCGTCCTTGCCGAAGTGGAGCGTCGCCTCGACCCGCTTGAGCTCGAACATCTTGACGTTCATGCCGGTCGCGTCCTTGGATTCGGCGTCCTCGTCGACGATGTCGGACGTGAAGCTCGCCTTGACGGTGACGCACTCGACGTCCCCCACCTTCTTCGTCCCCTCTTCCCGCTTCACGTCCTTGAGCTTGGCGGCCGCCTTGGCCAGGCGGGCGAGATCGAGCACGCCGTTCGCCTCCGCCGCGAGACTTCCGGACGGAGCCTGCGCGCCCGTCCACATCTGGCGGTGGACGACCTTCGATCCCTTGCGGAAGAACTCGTAGGCGTTCTTGTCCTTCTCCAGGCGGACGTGGGTGATGCCGTCCGAGCCGACGGTGCCGGTGCACTTCCCCTCGGGCCCGACCGAGAGTCCGGCGCCCACGATCATGACGCCGCCGAACGGGGAGTCCTGGTCGACCGACCCCGTGAAGGTGAATCCGCCCGCGCCGGCCGACGTCTCCAGGCCCTTCTTGAGCAGCTCTTTCGCCTCGCTCGACTTCGGCGCCGCGGCCGCCCGGGGCGCATCCTGCGCCGACGCCCCGATCGCCGACATCGCCGCCACGAGCAGTCCCGCCGCCATCCGGTGATTCATCGTGTCTTCTCCTGAAATCGGGATGTTCTACGGCGGCGGAGGAACGGCGTTAGCGCCGACGGAACGAGCGACCGAGGAGGGCCGCCAGGCCCACAAAGATGAGGGCTTCAATCCCGAGGAGGCCGCACCGGCCGGAACCGTTGCTCGAAGAACTCCCCGGCGCGGGAGTTCCGGAGCCGCTCCCCTGGGCCATGTACAGATTGCCCGTCAGCGTGCAGTAGTAAAGCGCTCCGTCCGGTCCCTGTTCGAGGTCCACCGGCTGGTTCACCCCGGTGACGAAATCGAAGGGCCCGGCCGAGATCTGTTCGCTCGCGGGATTCATCTGGAAGCGGCGGATCCGCCCGTTCTTGTAGTCCACGTAGAAAAGGTCGCCGACGTACGGCATCGTCGAGCCGGTGTAGAAGAGGAGGTCCGTGACGGCGATCGTCGCCGAGAACGTGTAGGCCGGATCCGTGTACGAGGCGTTGGTGTTCGGCCCCGTCTCGTTGGGCCATCCGTAGTTGGCGCCCGGGGTGATCACGTTGATCTCGTCGTCGACGCCGGGACCGTTCTCCGAAACGTAGAGCGCCCCCGTCGAGGGACGCCAGGTGAGCCGGAAGGGATGGCGGTGGCCGAAGCTGTACACCGGGTTCGACGCGAACGGATTCGTGGCGGGGATCGTGGCGGGCGCGGTGGAGACGTCGAAGCGAAGCACCTTGCCCCGCATGCTCGCGACGACCTGCGCGTCGGAGGCGGCCGACCCGTTCTCACCGACGACCGCGTAGAGGTAGCCGTCCGGACCGAAGCGGATGCCGCCGCCGTTGTGGTTGATTCCGAGCGTCGGCAGGTTGTCGACGATGAGCGTCGGACTCGAACCCGTATCTCCCGAGGTCGTGTACCGGACGATCTGCTGCACGCTGCTGGACCGCGTCACGAAGACGTAGACGAAGCCGTTCGACGCGAAATTCGGATCGACGCAGAGGCCGAGGAGGCCCGTTTCATTGTCGCCCGTGTACACCGGCGAGACGGTCGCGTAGGGCGCGGCGAGCAGGGCGCCGTTCTTGAAAACCTTGATGTTCCCGGTGTACTGCTCGCCGATGAGCAGGCGGCCGTCGGGAGTGAAAGCCATGGCGACCGGACGGGAGAGCGTGGAATCGAGCAAGGTCTCCGTGATACCCGCCGGAACGGCGCGAGGAAAGGGCGCGGGCTCAAACCGGGCAGGAACCAGGGCCAGGACCGACGCGACCCAGAAGATGCGCAGGGCCATGCATGAATTATACCCCACCCGCGGCTTCAGCGGGGAGGGCGCGTCAATCGGGCCGGGTCGAAAAGCCGGCGCGCCTCGGCGGCCGTCACCCAGCCCTTCTCGACGGCGAGGTCGCGGATCGTCATCCCCCGGCGGAGCGCCTCCCCCACGAGGGCGGCGGCGCGGTCGTATCCCACGCGCGGGGCGAGCGCCGTGGCGAGCGCGGAACTGCGCTCCGCGAGGTCCCGACACCGCCGCGCGTCGGCCCGCAGCCCGTCCACGCACTTGGTCGCGAAGAGCCTCGAAGCCGACGCGAGCAGGCCGATCGACTGCAGGAGATTGTGGGCCATCACGGGGACCATGGCGTTGAGTTCGAACGCGCCGGCCTGGCCCCCGGCGGCGACGGCCGCATCATTACCGACGACCTGCGCGCCCACCTGGACGACCACCTCGCAGAGAACGGGATTGGTCTTGCCCGGCATGATGGAAGACCCGGGTTGAAGCGGCGGGAGCATCAGCTCGCCCAACCCACCCGCCGGGCCGCTCCCCATCCATCGGATGTCGTTCGCGATCTTTACGAGGGCGGCGGCCAGCGCGCGAAGGGCCCCGCTCAATCGCACCAGGCCGTCCCGTGCCCCCTGCGCCTCGAACGGATTGCGCGCCGGACGGAGCGGCAGCGCGGTCTCTTTGGCGAGCAGGGCGATGACGCGCCGTCCGAAACCCGCCGGGGCGTTGAGCCCCGTTCCCACCGCCGTTCCGCCGAGGGGCAGTTCGCGGAGCGATTCCGAGGAACGCCGCAGGTGCTCGCGCGCGGCCGCCACCTGCGCCGCGTAACCCGAGAACTCCTGCCCGAGACGGATCGGGACCGCGTCCATGAGGTGCGTGCGCCCGAGCTTCACGACGCGATCGAATCGTCGGGAGGCGCCGGCCAGCGAGGCGCGGAGTATTTCGAGCGCCGGCAGGAGGTCGCGCTTCATGGCCAGGAGCGCCGCCACGTGGATGGCGGAAGGGATCACGTCGTTGGACGACTGGCCGAGGTTGACGTGATCGTTGGGATGGACGGCGCGGCCGAGGCGTCGCGAGGCCAGGAACGCGATCACCTCGTTCGCGTTCATGTTGGTGGAAGTTCCAGATCCGGTCTGGAAAACGTCCACCACGAAGGCGTGGTCGTGGCGGCCTTCGGCGACCTCCCCCGCCGCGGCGGCCAGCGCACGGGAGAGCGCCTTGGGCAGCGCGCCCAAGTCGCCGTTGATCCGCGCTCCAGCCTGCTTGATGCGGCCGAGCGCCTCGATGAAGACCGGGGGAAAGCGCAGTCCGCTCACCGGGAAGTTGTCGACGGCCAGTCGGGTCTGGGGTCCCATCGGGATTCGGGCCCGGGCCATGGATTCCTCCGCGTCAACGGCGCGGGACGATGAGGAGCCGCCCGGCCTCCGCCTGCACGGCGGCCCCCAGCGGCACGACGAGCGCCTCGAGGACCTCGATGATGGGCGTCCGGTCCACGGCGAGCGTGAGACGTCGCTCGCGCACGGCGGCCGGCAGGGCGGGGTCGAACGCGATCGCCGTCTCGCCGAATTCCGTGATGCGGGCCGCGATCTCCGAGAGGGGCGCGGGACGGATGAAGCTGATGCTGATCGACTCGCGCGCTGCGCGCGCGAAGTCGCGGGCGTCCTCCGATGCCGGCGTGATGTCGGCGTCGGGCGGATGGAGTCGGTCCGGGGCGTGGCGATCGAGGATGCGATTGACGAACGCGAGCAGGCGCTGCCGGCGAGCCGCGGGCGCCCCGGCCATGGCCTTCTCCAGGATCGGGATGGCCCCCGGGCCGGCGTCGACGATCGTCTGCTCCGCCTCCGTCCGCCGGTCCACCAGGTCCGCGTCGAGCTGGCCGATCGCCTTCTCCACCCGGGTTTGAAGCTCCGCCCCTCCCTTGGGGTTGGACGTCGAGCCCCAGAGCCAGGCCCGGCTGGCGATGACGATCACGCTTCCACGGGCGTAGTAGTCGAGGCCCTGGCTCCACAAGAGCCGGTCCAGGACATGCCCCAGGTCCTCCCCGGGGGACCGCGCCGAAAACCTGAGCGCGGCGAACGATTCCTGCTCGGCGGGATTCACCAGCGCGGCGGCCAATCCCTGGCGGCGCAGCTTGTCGAGCGCCGATTCCAGCGAAAGATCGGAGGCCTGCATCGTCGCGTTCTGGGAGCGCAGTTTCCGGATCGCCTGCGCGCCCCGCTCGTCGCCGACCCGGCGGAGGAGCCCGATCTTCACCTCGTTCGCGAAGAACCGGACGGGTTGGAATCCCCCCTCGGGCGCGGAGGTGTCCCCCACCCGCTGGATGTACCCCACGGCGGTGGGACCCATGGTGACGAGTCGATCCACGATCTTGGAGCGCTCGTCCGCGGAGGTGCGGGGAGAGGTGTAATTGGCGACCTCGGTCCGAACGCGGTCCTGGACGCCGTCCTGGAACAGGAAGGCCGCGAACGTCAGCGCGGGAAGGAGGGCCGGGATCACGGGCGCATTATACGACGGGCCGAGTTAATCCGGACCTTGCGGGCCCCAGATCGCTCGGAACAGGAGGAAGCTGAAGAAGCCGATGGCGGCGGCGTAGGCGATCACGGTGAAGACCGCCATGACGGGATCGTTCTCGGGATTCGAGGAGCAGCCCGCGAGCGCGCCGCTCATCACGACGGCGACGGCGCCAAGGGAAGCTCGACGAATCATGGCCATCCTCCGTGCGGTCAATCCCTGCGGTGGCTTTCCACCAGGAGTCGAGCCCCGATGACTGCCAGAACGATGCTCACGAGATAGAAAAGGGTCCACAGGGTGTCCCCCGCGGCGGACGTCTCGCCGGTGCCCGCGCAACCCGAAAAAAGGACCATCGTTGCAGCGAGGGCAATCCATCGGCGCGCACGACTCATCATTAGTTCCCCCAACCCGGGCGGGCGGGTCCGAAGGCAATCGCGAGACTCTACAAGGAGGACGAAGGAAGTGTCAACAAACCGTGCAGGAGGGAAAAAAAGGAATTCTCCTACTCCGCCTTCGCGAGCGCCGCCTCGAAAAGGCGCTGGAATTCCCAGTTCGGCTGGGCCTCCTTGAGGGCCTGCCGCAGCTCGGCGGCCCCCTCCGGCTTCCGTCCCAGTTCGACCAGGACCCAGCCGCGAAGTCCCCGGGCGAAGGGGGACTCGGGGATTTCCCGCGACGCCGCCTCCAGGTTTCCCTCGGCGTACGCCCGGAGGGCGCGCGCGAGGGACTGGTCCTGCATTTCCTCGAGAGCCGCTTTCAAAGCCCGACGTCGGTCGCCCCCTTCCTTGCCCTCCATCCGGAGCCGGACGATGTCGGCCGCGATCCGGACCGCATCGGCGGACGACGAGACGGTTTGCGGTGCCTCCGAGCGGCGCGTGGCGATGACCGCCACCAGGGCGGCGAGCACTCCCACACCGGCCATGATGGCCATCGACAGGAATTGGCGTCGGTCCATGCGGCAACGATGGTAGCGCGGAGCTCCGCCTCCATCAATCGCCCACTTCCTCGAGGTCGAACGTGACCGGCCCGGCCGAATCGGCCACGGCCCGACGCTCCGTCCCCTTCCGCCCGACCGTGACGGCCAGGTCCCCGTCGAGAAGGCGCAAGCCCGGCCGCCCGCACACGACGCGGAACCTCCGCACTTCGCCTTCTTCGGCGCGCGGCACCCTGATCTCGATCCGGATGATTTCACCGACGCCGACCTGTTCCGGAGCTCGGAGCGATGGAGGCGCGCGCCTTCCCCCCCGAGGAGCCGGGGCCGGGACCAGGACCAGGACCCGCTCGCGCGGATCCACGGACGCGTCCCCCGCGCCGAAATCGAGACGCGCCGCTTCCCTTTCGACGTGAATCCAACGAATCGGGCGCGCCGGACGAGGCGGCAGAGCCGCGGGCCGGGGAGCGCAGGCGGCGGCGAGCGGCAGGATCAGCCAGTACGCCCTCATGGCTTGCGTTCCACGGGACAACCCGATCCCCACGGGGCGGCGGCCCGGGTCGACGCGGCGTTCGACGCCTCGCGACGCCACGGCTCGGTCGCGCGCCGGAATTTCTCGGCCTCGGCCGCGCGGACTTCCGCCTCGGACCTGAGCCGGGCGCGGGCGACCATTTCGGAGAGCTCGTACTCCTCGCGCAGGCGACGGAATTCGGCGTCCAGCCGTTCCACCTCCGCGCGAAGCCGGCGCTCGAGGGCCGGGTCGGTCGCGATGGCGGCCGCCGACTCGAGGGCCGCCTGCGCCTCTCCCATCCGCCGGGCCGTTTCCTGGAGGGCGAACGCGGAAGCGAGCGATGCGATCACGATCCGGCGGTCCGAGTCGGGAAGGAGCGCGACGCGCTGCACCTCGAAGGCGGTCGCGGGAGGAGATCCCGGGGGCACGAGTGTCGCGTCCGTCGCATGGGACGGGTCTTGAATCGCTTTCATCCACCCTTCCTCGAAGCCGCGTCGAACTCTCTCGAAAACGGCGGCCACGGGGCGTACTTTCACCGATCCATTCACCCCCTCGTCGCGCCACTTCGCCCCTCCCGCGACTTCGGCGAGGAGGCTCTCCGATTCCGCGCGAAGACCGAGAACCTTCGACACTTCCTTCACGAGGTCGAGCTCCTCGACGCGGCCTCCGGCAAGCCCGCGCAAATCGTGCGCGGCCTGGCACTGGCGCATGGCTTCGTCGAGCGGGACCCCCTTGGCCTGGAGCTCGGCCAGGCACTGCTTGATCGCCCGGGCGCGGAGTCCGTCGGAAACGCCCGACGAGGCGGCCTCGACCGCGCGGCATTGGTTCAGCTGAAGGGCGAGGGCGTCGTTCGCGACGATCTTGTAGTGCTTCATCGCGTCGCAGAGCGTGGGCGACATCTGGCAGGCGAGGACCATGGCGGAGCTGGCGAGTTCCCCCTTCGCGCTCTCGATCAGCGCCCCGAGCATCTCCTCGCGGAGGCTCTTGGTGAACAGGGATCGGTATCCCGCGGCCAGATCGAACCGTCCGCAGGCGAAATCCGGGGCGATTTTGAATTCCACCATCGCCTTGCCCGGAAGGATCGTGCACCGGTCGGTCTCGAGGGCGGGTCCGAGCCGGAGGTCGATCCGGTCGCGGCCCATGGTCGACTTGACCGGCAGGATGTCGCCCGCCGCCCGCTGGAGGGCGTCCTGGGGCGGGATCAGCAGGAGCAGGATCGCGGCGATCATGGGCGCTCCCCTCCGCGCCACGCGCGCTCGATGACAGTCCGGTCGGTCAAGCCTCGGAAGATCCGGCCGCGGACGACGAGGGTCGGCGTCGCGGTCACGCCGTATCGGGACCAGAGCGCCGGGGATTCACCGACGCGGACGACGGTCACCGGCAAGCCCCGGAGATGGGAGACCTGGGCTCTCGAGTACGGGCAATCATCCCGCGCGAAGAGGATGAACGTGTTCTCCCGGTCCTCCTCGGAAGCGGCGGCATCGAGCGCCTCCAAGGCGCGCTGAAGACGCGCGAGGCGGTCGCGCTGCCACTCGAGATAGCGCTTGGCGTTCTCCGGGGTCGGGGCCTCGAGCAGATCGCGCGCCGGTCCCGGCGAAGGCGGTGTTTCGCCGACCCACGCACGGGCCGTCGAGGAGCGGACGGCGCGATTCCAGAAATCCACGTCCTTCGTGAAGAAGCGGCGCTCCGCGGGCGAGGCCGACGCGGCCAGGGCCGCCAGCAACGGGATCAGTCGCATGCGATCAACTCCTTCCAATCGATGCGGGCGCCCGCCGCCCGGTGGACCCGACGACCGGTCCGGACAACGCAGGGGGTCGACCGCACTCCGAATCGACGGGCGAATTCGAGTCCTTCCACGTCGATCACGGAAATGTCCTGGCCCAGTTCGGCCACGGCTTCCATGAATTCGGGAGCGGGTTCAAAGGGCGCGCGCGGCCATTGATCGAGGAGGAAAACGGGCTTGAACCGATCCGCTCCCGCGGCCTTTCGGGCTTCGCGGATCACGCGGGCGAGGTCGGGGGTGTCGAGCGTGAAGAACAGGTAGAGCGTCGGCGTTTCGGGGGCCGAAGCGCGCGCCGCGAGCACGAAAAACGCCGCGCCCAGCGCCGCCGCGATGCGCCTCATGCCACGGCGTGCGCCGCGGAGGCCCGGAGCCGCAGGGACGGCGCTTTTCCGTGCGGCTTTTCGCCCGCGGCGGGCACACCGGACGGAACGGACCGATCTCTGACAGTCAATCGACCGGACGGCACTTTTCCAGGTCGCATCTCCCCGTGAGATGCGCCCCCGGCGCTTCACGCGTCGGGTGCCGCCCGGGCGGCTCGAACCCGGCTCCCCGCTTCCAAGCCGGTCGGGGGGGAAGCAGTCATGCGATCCCCCGCCGGCGGGGATTGCGAGGAGTTCGCCATGATGGACGAGAAGAAGGCGGCCCGCTGGCTGCAGCAAGCCCTCGCCCTCACCTTCGTCGTGAGCGCGGTGGCCAAGCTGTTCCTGGTGCGGTACCTCCTGGCCCATCTGAGCTGATGGATTCCGCCGCCCCGCGGCCGAGGACTTCGGTCCTCGGGGCCGCCCTGAAGCGTGTGGACAGCCGCCAAGTCCGTCCGCTCCGCTCCAGGGCGGCGCCGATGACCGGAACCCCGAGGGCCTTCGGGCCGTACGTCCTCCTCTCCGAGATCGCCCGGGGGGCATGCAGCCGCGTCTTCCGCGCCCGTCCCTCGGATGGAGGCCCGGACGTCGCGCTCAAGATGTTGCGGGAGGACGAATCGGGCGCCGGAGCCATGGCGCGTTTTCGTCGCGAGGCGCAGATGGCGGCGCGCCTGCGTCATCCGAACATCGTGCCGGTCCTCGACGCGGGGGAATCGGAAGGACGGTTCTTCTACACGATGCCGCTGATCGAGGGCCGCCCGCTCGCCGCCGGTTCTCCGCATCCCGCAGCACTCTTGGAGAAGGTCGCGCGCGCCGTTCATCATGCCCACGAACGGGGCGTCATCCATCGCGACTTGAAGCCCACGAACATCCTCGTGCGCGACGACGGCGAGCCGATGGTGACCGACTTTGGAATCGCTCGAGATCAGCGCCGGGCGACCCAGCTCACCACCGCCGGCGAGCTTCTCGGGACCCCCGCCTACATGGCGCCGGAACAGATCGCCGGGATGGCCCACCAGGCCGATGCGCGAACGGACGTCTACGCGCTCGGCGCCGTGCTGTACTTCGTCATCACCGGCCGACCTCCCTTCGACGCGACATCGTTCGTGGAGCTGTCGGCCCAGGTGTTGCACATGGAGCCGGCGCCGCCGGGAACGCTGGCCCCGGGGGCCGACCCGCGGCTGGAGGTCATCTGCCTCCGGTGCCTTCGGAAAAAGCCGGAGGACCGGTACGCCTCGGCGCTGGAGCTTGCGGAGGCCCTCGCGCCGCTCGCCCGAACGAATCATCCGCCTCGCCGGCGCCTGGTTCCGATCGCCGTGGTGCTCGCCACGACGGCGGCGGCCGGATCTTTTCTCGCGGGGGGAGCCCGGGAGGGAGGATCTCCCGACCGCATGGTCCGGATCGGAGGGGCGTGGCTGGATCGATGCGAGGTGACGGCCGCGGAGTACGCGGAATTTGTCGCGGCAACCGGTCGCCGGCCTCCTCCGACCTGGCGGAACGGCCGGCCGCCCCGGGGACGCGAGAAGCGCCCCGTAACCTTCGTGACCCGGGACGACGCCGTCGCCTTCGCCGCGTGGGCGGGCAAACGGCTGCCGACCGCGGAGGAGTTCCGCGCCGCGTCCGCGGGGATCGAGCGCCTCGACGAGGAGGATGTCGTCTGCGCTCCGACGGCCCTCGACACCGGTCCAATCGATGCGGATGGCGGACGCGATTTCAGCGGGAGCGGGGCGCTTCACCTGGCGGGCAACGTCGCGGAGTGGACATCGACCGAGTCGGCCTCCGGGCCGCGCCTTGGAGTCGTCTTCGGCGGCCATTGGAAGGCGTCCTGGGCGCAGTGCGTCCGGAAACCGGAGGAGGAAATCCCCGTCGAAACGCGGGATGCAACTCTTGGATTCCGGTGCGCGAAGTCGGCGGAGTGATTTACGCGCCGCCGAGGGCGGCCCGGATCGCGACGACCTGGCCCAGGAGCCGCTCGAGGTCGGCGAGCTTGACGGAATTGGGGCCGTCGCAGGGGGCGCGGGCGGGATCCTCGTGGATTTCAACGAACAGCCCATCGGCTCCCGCGGCGACGCCGGCGCGAGCGAGAACCGGGATCATCGACCGGTCTCCGCCCGAAGCCGCGCCGTTCTTTCCGCCGCCGGGAGACTGGACGCCGTGACCCGCGTCGATGACCACGGGATAACCGAGCGATTTCAAGTGGGCGATCGATCGCATGTCGACGACCAGATTGTTGTAGCCGAACGTCGTCCCGCGCTCCGCGAGGATCAGCTTCCGATTCCCCGCGCGCACGGCCTTGGCCACCACCTGCTTCATGTCCCAGGGAGCGAGGAACTGGCCTTTCTTGATATGCAAGGGCCGGCCGGTCTTCGCCGCCGCGACGATCAGGTCCGTCTGTCGTGACAGGAAGGCCGGAATCTGGAGCACATCGACCGCTCGGGCCGCGGCGCGCGCCTCCTCGGGCGAATGAACGTCGGTCAGGACGGGCACCCCGGCGCGATCGCGGATCTCCTTCAGGATCTTCAATCCCGCGCGGAGCCCGGGTCCGCGGAAGGAATCCCCCGAGGTGCGATTCGCCTTGTCGTACGAGCTCTTGAAGATGTAGGGGACCGCGAGCCCCCGGCAGATGTCGGCGATAGCGCGGGCGTGCCGCAGCGCGTGGGCGCCGCCTTCGAGGACGTCGGGCCCGCCGATCAGGAACAGGGGACGGCCGGCGCCGACTTCGAAGGAGCCGATCCGGACCGGAGCCATCATGTGCCCCCGATGGCGTCGTCGATCCGGTCGAAGAGATGTCCGAGCTTGTCGCGCTTCGCCCGCAGGTAACCGGCGTTCTCGCTCGTCGGAGGAAGCTCGATCGGCACCCGCTCGACGACCTCGAGCCCGTACCCCCGGATGGAGACGATTTTCTTCGGGTTGTTCGTCATGAGCCGCATGCGCCGGATGCCGAGATCGAGGAGGATCTGGGCGCCGATGCCGTACTCGCGCAGGTCGGCCGGAAGCCCCATCTTCGCGTTCGCGTCGACGGTGTCCATCCCCTGCTCCTGCAGCGCGTAGGCGCGGAGCTTGTTGATCAGTCCGATGCCGCGTCCTTCCTGCCGGATGTAGAGCAGGACCCCCTTCGATCGGGCGATCTGGTAGAGGGCGCCCTCGAGCTGGCCGCCGCAATCGCACCGCTTCGAGTGGAAGATGTCGCCGGTGAGGCACTCGCTGTGGACGCGGACGAGCACCGGATCTTCCTGGACGACGGTTTTTCCGTCCGACTCCTCGCCCACCCCGCCGGCGCAGAGCGCGAGGTGGATGTACTCGTCGATGAGGGAGCGGTAGCAATGCAGGGTGAAAGCCCCGAACTCCGTCGGCAGGTTGACCTTCACGACGCGCTCGATGAGCTTTTCCTGCTGCCGCCGCCACGAGATGAGGTCGGCGATGGTCGTCATCTTCAGCCCGTGCTTCGCGGAAAATTCCGAGAGCTGGGGGAGCCGGGCCATCGACCCGTCGGGATTCATGATCTCCGAGAGGACCCCCATGGGGCGCAGGCCCGCGAGGCGGCACAGATCGACCGCCCCCTCCGTGTGACCCGACCGGACGAGGACGCCGCCGTCGCGCGCGCGCAGGGGGAAGACGTGGCCGGGGCGGACCAGGTCGTCAGGCCGGCACTGGTCGTGGGCCGCCGTGAGGATCGTGCGGGCCCGGTCGGCGCTCGAAATCCCGGTGTCGATGCCGGCGCGGGCGTCGATGGAGACCGTGTAAGGCGTCCCGCGCGCCGAGGTGTTCTCGGTCACCATCGGGGGAAGGCCGAGCCGCTCCGCCCGCGCGTTGATCATCGCCAGGCAGATGACGCCCCCCGTGTGGACGCGCATGAAGTTGATGGACTCGGGCGTGACCTTCTCGGCGGCCTGGACGAGGTCTCCCTCGTTCTCTCGGTTCTCGTCGTCGACGAGGATGATGGAGCGGCCCGCCCGGAGTTCGTCCAGGATCTCGGGGATCGGGGCGAACGGACGGTCCATTTCCGCTCTTATAACAGACCCCGTCCGGGGGGTCAACGCGACCGGACGCGGAGGGTGGACTTCACCTCGCGGACGCTCGTGACGCGGCGGGCGACGCGCTCCGCCTCGGCCTTGTCGGTCTCGTCGTTGACGGTCCCTTCGAGCACCACGACGCCATCCTTGCAGGAGACGAGGACCCGCTCGAATCGCGCGTCCCCGTGGAGCCTCCACTGGACGTCGCGGGTGATTTCCTGGTCGCGGGCGATGGGATCCTCCGATCGACGCACGCCGGCGCAACCCGCCGCGGCGGCGATCAGCAGGCAGAGCGCGGTCCTCATGCGGTTCCTCCACGGGTTCCGAGGTCGGCGATCCGGGCCACCGGACCGAGCACGACGATCTTGTCTCCCGGTTTGAGCACGGTGCCCACTTCCGGGTTCACGTCCGACTTCCCGTCGCGCCTCAAGAGTACGACGTTCAGGTCGTACGCCGAGCGGAGATCGCCGACGTGCCGTCCCGCCACGGGCGACGAGGGACCCACGTCGATGTCCACGAGGTGAAGGTCCTCTCCATCCAAGGTGAAAGACTGGTAGACGCTCCGGCCGGTGGCGGCGGCGATGAACGCCGGCACGGCGGCCCTCGAAGTCGAGATCGCCGGCATCTTGAAGACTGTCGCGATCCGGTCGGCGAGCGTGTCGTCGAAGAGCCGGAGGACGACGCGCACGTCCGCCTTGATCTCCCGGGCGGTCAGGGCCGCGTCGAGGTTCGCCAGGTCGTCGTCCGTGGCAAGGTGGATGGCCTGGGCGTGGGCGACATTGGCGTTTTCCAGGGTCCTCTTGAGGCGCGCGTCGCCCTTGATGACGGGGATCCCGAGATCCAGGATTTCGTCGACGAGATGGCTCTCGCTCTTGCGCTCGATCGCCACCGCGTCGAGCCTGAGCGCGGCCAGCTCCTTGAGAATCCGGTAGCCGACCTTGCCGACTCCAACCACGACGTGGTGGTCGCGCATCGCCGAGGCTTCCATGATCTGCCACTCCTGAAGCTGCTGTTTCCGGGAGAAGATGAAGTAGCCCAGCCGGACGAGAGAGTCCGCGACGGCCCCGAGGCCGATCACCGGGATGACGAAAAAGAGCGGCCGGAGAAACCCCTGCTGGGGAAACTTCAGCTCCGGCTGCATGAAGACGAGAAGGAAGACGTCGTAGCACGCCTCGACGTAGTCCGGCTTCTCCGGCGTGTAGGTGAGGTGGATGAGGAGCCCCCCGCCGAAGACGATCGCGAGGAAAACCCCGAGGGGCCAGCGGAATTCGCGGGCGAGGAAACGCGCGTATCCCCAGAGGACGGCGAACCGGCGGCGGCGTCTCATGAACGTGTCCGGCCGCCATCTTAGCCGCGCCGGCCCGGAATTCGAGGCCCCGGCCGGGATCAAATAGATTCGATTGTGAGCCCGTACCACCTTTGCTAGAGTGGCCGGTCCGGCGCCGATTTTTTCCGCGCGACCGGCGCCCCGTGGAGGAATCAGCCATGGCCGAAGGCGATCAAACCATCTTCGACGACGCCTCCGCCTCGTCGAAGCCCTCGGGCGGCGACATGGAGGCGATCCAGAAGCTCAAGACCGCCTACGACAACCTCAAGCGCGAGATGCACCGCGTCATCGTGGGGCAGGAGCGGGTCCTGGAGGAGCTCCTGACCTGCATTTTCTCCCGGGGCCACGCGCTCCTCGTCGGCGTCCCCGGCCTCGCGAAGACCCTGATGATCCGGACCCTCTCGCAGACCCTGTCGCTCTCGTTCAACCGGATCCAGTTCACGCCCGACCTCATGCCGAGCGACATCACCGGCACGGAAGTGATCGACGTCGACCGGGCGACGGGCGAGCGGGCCTTCCGGTTCATCCGCGGACCGATCTTCGCCAACGTCATCCTCGCGGACGAGATCAACCGGACGCCGCCCAAGACCCAGGCCGCGCTGCTCGAGGCGATGCAGGAGCTCCAGGCGACGATCGGCGGCAAGCGCCATCCGCTGGAGCAGCCGTTCTTCGTGCTCGCGACCCAGAACCCGATCGAGCAGGAGGGAACCTACCCCCTGCCCGAAGCCCAGCTCGACCGCTTCATGTACAACATCTCGGTCGGCTACCCCTCCGAGGAGGAGGAGCTCGAGATCATGCGGCTCACGACCTCGGGGTTCGACACCAAGCTCCAGCCGATCCTGTCGGGTCCCGACGTCATCCAGCTGCAGCAGATCGCCCGCCGGGTCCCGATCGCCGACCACGTGATCCGGTACGCCATGTCCCTCTCCCGCGCGACGCGCGTGACGCAGGGGGGCGTGCCCGATTTCATCAAGGAGTGGGTCCAGTGGGGCTCGGGTCCGCGCGCCAGCCAGTACCTCATCATCGGCGCCAAGGCGCACGCGGTCCTGGGCGGCCGGTTCTACACGACGATCGAGGACGTCCGCGCGGTCGCTCACCCCGTCCTCCGCCACCGGGTCATTACGAATTTCTCGGCGGAGGCCGAGGGCGTCACGACGGACAAGATCATCGACAAGCTTCTCGAGGTGATTCCCGCCAAGGAAGCGGACCTGGAGAAGCAGTCGGGGCTGCCCCAGGTCACCAGCTGAGGTCGGCGGTCGACGGCCTTGGGTTGACGGCCGTCCTCCCCCGACGATCATCCGTGAACAGTCAACCGTCCGCGGGCGCTCTTCATGGCCGATAAGAAGCCGGATTTCCTCGATCCGAAGATCCTCAACAAGATCACGCGGCTGGATCTCAAGGCGCGCCACATCGTCGAGGGGTTCGTCGCGGGGATGCACAAGAGCCCCTACCACGGCTTCAGCGTCGAATTCGCGGAGCACCGCGAGTACGCGCCCGGCGACGACCTGAAGCACCTCGACTGGAAAGTCTTTGGCCGGAGCGACCGCCTCTACATCAAGGAGTACGAGCTGGAGACGAACCTCCGCTCGCACATCCTCCTC